>Ga0335398_10000221_pt1 | contig 96577 bp, 93 predicted proteins | sample BON03_FD_205742 | JGI IMG/M metagenome (GOLD analysis project Ga0335398, IMG submission 205742) | Freshwater microbial communities from Lake Bonney liftoff mats and glacier meltwater in Antarctica - BON-03 (spades assembly) (version 2) | ecosystem: Environmental > Aquatic > Freshwater > Ice >... | reverse complement strand
TCCAAGTTCGTGTTGCCGTCCTGAACGGCTTCACCGCTCTCGGCACGCCCATTACAGAAGTCGTGGGATAAGTCTGTCCGGGGATAGGGGAACCCTCACCGTCAGACCATTTGTGCAACAGAGCCTCCATCAAGCCGTCATATGTCTTGTTCAAAAATGTGAGCAGAGGCAAAACGAGGCAAGATCTTGCGTTCAAGCAGTAACTAGCCCAAGCAAGGTAGTGCATACTTGTCAATGTAAGTGAGAAGTATAACAGTCAAAATTTTATAGCAGTTAATTAGCAGGATTTTTTGATGCAGTGTAACGCATTGAGAAATATATGTTTATCGAACCTTCCGAATAGCGAAGCGCTGATTTTACCGATATCCAAAGAAGGCCCGCCCGTTTGTGGCGGGCCTTTTTCGTTGTGCGCGGGTTGTCTGGCGGGGTGGTTCGGGCATAGTCGGGCAAAGGAGTTTTGCGATGGTTTTGCGGGTTAGGGTTATCGGGGGGATGGCGGCAGTGCTGCTGGCGGGGGCGGCTTTGGCCGAGGGGCCAATTGATCCGCGCGTGTTGGAGTTGCGGTTGGACCCGCCAAAAGATCCGTCAGAAGACTCAGCTGCGACGCGGGCGAACGATTCCAAACGGCTGACACTGGAGGGGTGCACGCTGCGGATAGAGCGCAAGGGCTCCCTGCCGGGTGCCTGGTCGAGCAGCGAGGTGCTGTGGCTGGGTGATCTGCAAACCGACCCTCAAAAAAACATGCGGCGCGAGGATATCGGATCGGTGGCGGGCGCGGCCGCGGGGAATGGGCCAAGGGAAGTCGTGACCTACTACTGGCGGGTGGAGTCGCTGATCGCGTTTGAGGACGACATCATCCGCTGGAACCGCGACTATGAGCGGGTTTTGGGGCCTGCGATTATTGCCGGTGATGACAGTCTCTCGGAAGAGCAGCGGGCGGAGATGCGGAAGGTCCGCACGCGCCTTGCATGAGTCCGCTTTGGAGGGCGCTTATGGTCCGATGTTGCAACGCAATCAGATCGCAACCGATGGGGCTGCCGTGTCATTTGGTGATCATGTGAACTTCTTTGCGATTGATCTGATGTTTCCGCGCTTTTGGTACAAAAGCGAGGCGGCAGAGAGCCCGTTGTTGCTAACGCTTTCCATGGCCAAGGCCGAAGGGGTGATTGCGGATCTGCATCTTTATGCCCAGCAGGTTTGCCCTTAAAGTAAACGGGCCTTGCGCGGGCCAACTGTGCGCAACATTGTTAAAAACAGGCGATTTGGAGTTATCAACGCGATGGAAACCACGTCTTCTCGGCCCGGCCTTCCGACCCCTGCACCGGCCCATCTGGCGGTTAGCATTGCCCCCGATTTTGCCGACCTAGACCGGGCACTTGCAGGCTATGCGCTGGAAGATTTCAACGAGCCGGTCAAGGTTGAGGCCTATTGCGCCCTGTTTGGCCTGCGCGAACTGGTGCAAAAGCTGGAAGCCGATCTTTTGCCGGTAAAGGGCGATGATGCCGACCCTACCGTCGACAAGGCCCGCGACCGTCCTTTTGAGCCGGAAATGACCGATCTGTGCCGCTTGCACTTTCTGGTGCTGCGGCGCCGCGCGGTCAATGTGCTGGAATTAGGCAGCGGCTTTAGCACGGCGATCATGGCGCAGGCCTGCCAGATTCTGCATGGCCATTTCGCGCCTTGGGCGCAGGCTAACCTGCGGACAGATAAGGTTTTTCACATCTATTCGGTGGAAGAAGACAGTCGGTTTATGGAGATATCGCAGGCCCGGCTGGGGCAGGGGTTACGGCCCTATGCCACGCTAAGTCGCAGCACGGTGGATCTGGTCTTGCATGAAAACCGCTTTGCCACGCTTTACACACGGCTGCCCAATATCGCGCCCGATCTGATCTATATTGATGGTCCGTCGCAATTTGCCACAACGGCGGAAATTGCCGGGTTTTCAATGGATGACCGGGCGAGGATGCCAATGTCAGCCGATGTCTTGCGGTTTGAGTTCTTTTTGGAGCCGGGCTGCCTGATCGTTCTGGACGGGCGCACGCAAAACGCGCGGTTCCTGAAGGCGTTTTTAAAGCGCGATTGGGCTTATAGCCATGATCCGCAGGGCGATGTGCATTATTTTGAGCTGCAAGAGACGGCTTTGGGGCCGTTGAACCAGCGGCGGCTGGATTTTTGCCTGTCTGGCAACTGGCTGCTTTGACAAGAAAAAAGGGCCGGTTTCCCGGCCCAAGGCTGCTCAGGGGAGCATTCGGTTTGGCGCTTAGGCGCGCCAGAAGGGCTTTTGGGTTTCCGCTTGGGCGGTGGCGGTGGTCATGCCGATATCGTGCAATTGCTGCGCGGTCAGGCGGGTAAGCGCGCGGCGGCTGTGCAGGCGGCTGGCACATTGCGCCAAGGTGGCGGACAGATGGCGCAGGGTGGCCCGGGGCAGGGCGACGGGCTGTATCAGAGCGGCAGGAAGGGTTTTGATTTGATGAGGCATTGGGCCCTCCTTTTGTATTGATACAATGACGCGGTTTGCTTAGGGTATTGTATCAATCAAAGCACGCGAGTCGCCAGAGGTTTATTGTGACTGATACAAGTTGGCTACCAGATCTGACACAATTCCCCGGCCCGAAGTATCTGGGGCTAAGCCGCGCCTTGCGCAATGCCATCCGTGGTGGCAGTCTGCCGGCGGGCAGTCAGTTGCCGCCGGTGCGAGAATTGGCTTGGGCGCTGCACTTAACGCCGGGCACGGTGGCGCGGGCGTATCAATTGGCAACGCAAGAAGGGCTCTTGGCGGCCACGGTGGGGCGCGGAACTTTTGTGGCGGCCACGGCGCCAAGGCTGGGGCCCACGCAACCTTTGTATCAAGAGCGTATCAAGGGCAGCACGCCGGGCTTTGTCGATATGCGCCAACCGCGGGTGCCGGAACGGGGCCAGCGCGCGGCCTTTGGCGAGGCGCTGCATCTGATCGCAGACCGGGTGGCGGGCAGTCAGGATGACAGTTGGCTGGAATATACCAGCCAGAACGCCGAAGCGCCGTTGCGCGCCCAAGTGGTGCGCTGGCTGGAGGGCGGCAATCTAGGCGCCATCGGGCCAGATGATGTGATGCTGACCAATGGCGGGCAAAACGCGATCGGGCTGATCTTCGATTGCTGTTTGCGCGGCGAACGGCCGGTGATCTTGGTCGAAGAATTGGCCTATCCGGGGTTTCGGTTGGCGGCCCGGGCCTCGCGGGCCGAGGTGGTGGCGGTGGAGATCGACGCCGAAGGGATCGTTCCGCAAGCGCTGGAGGCGGCCTGCCAGCGCCATGGCCCGCAAGTGCTGTGCCTGACCCCCGAGGCGCAGAATCCGACGACCGGCCAGATGCCGCTAGAGCGGCGTCAGCGGCTGACCGAGATTGCGCGGGAGTATGATCTGCAAATCCTTGAAGATGACTGCTATGCGGTGGCGCAAAGCACGCTACCGTCGTTGCGGGCCCTTGCGCCGGAGCGGGTCTGGCAGGTGGGTAGCCTGTCAAAAACCATCTCTTCCGCCTTGCGTTTTGGCTATGTGATCTGCCCCGAGGGGATGGGACATGTGGGGCAAATGGCTGCGCAGCATGCATTTTATGCGCTGTCAAAGCCGGTGGCGGAGTTGGTTCTGGAGTTGATGCAATCGGGTGCTGCGGCACGGATTTTAACGGCGGTGCAAACCGAGATTTCAGACCGGCTGGCGGTGATGGTGGACAGTCTGGGCGGGTTTGATCTGCGTTGGCAACCCGGCGTGCCGCTGGCGTTTTTGTATCTGCCGCAAGGGTGGCGCGCATCGTCCTTTACCCGCGCGGCAGAGGATGTGGGGGTTCTGGTGCGATCAGCCGATGAATTCGCGCTGGGGGGCGGGCGGGCGCCCAATGCGGTCAGGATGGCGGTGGCGGGCAACGTAACGCGCGCAGAATTCAAATCGGCGCTGGACCGGCTGGTCAGCCTGCTGCGCAATCCGCCGGGCAACCTGACGGCCTGAGTCGGGGCTATTGGGGGGGCAAAGAGGCGTCCTTGGCCAATTGTGGCGCGATTGTGGCGGGCATTGGGCGGGGGTGTGTCGGCCCCGGCGCCAAACGGCCGGATTGTGGCATAATAGATTCATATTGTTTCCAAATCACAGGCTAATAACGCAGCAGTGCGTTGACGGATGCATCACTTCGGGTGATTGATTTTCGTAAGCAGAAACATAAAAAATGAGACCCGCAAATGGGACACCAAAGCACCTTCCACGCCCCGCATGGCGCCGCAGATTTTCTGGGCTACCGCACTCGCGCGGGCGAGACCGAGATTGTCTATGATGACGGTGTGACCCGCCGCATGATCTGGCGTGTGGCGGCTGCTGCGGGGGCCGAGGGCCGGATTTCGGACGCGCTGCGGGCGGCGGTCAACGCCCATCGGATTCTGCCGTCCTTGTATGATGAGCTGAAAAAACGGGCAATCGCGATTGAGCGGGTTGCTGGCTAAGCCGCAGATCTTGCAGCAACACCAATTGAACAGGGTGGCCCCGATGGGCCGCCCTTTTTTCGTTTTGCCGGGCTTTGGAACAATGTTCTGCTTGATAAAAGACGAATCTGGCTGCAAGATTTGATCAAACAACACGACGGGGCGCAAAATGACGGCCCGCGGGGGGACAAATGGCATTTTTCAGGTCTTCTGAAGAGAAGGCGGGGTTCACACTTGTAAGCCCTCCGGCGATCTATGCGCTGCTTTTGCTGGCGGCCCCTTTGGGCACGGTTTTGCTGTTTTCGGTACTTACGGGGGGCAATGGCGAAGTGGGCCTGCCGATCACTGGCGAGAATTTCTGGAAAGTCTGGACTGGCCGCGTCTATCAGGTGATCATGTTCCGGTCGCTGTATGTGTCTATTTTGGTGACACTGGCGACGGTGCTTTTGGCCTATCCAATCGCCTATTTCATCAGCTTTCACGTCAAACCATCGCGCAAAAGCCTGTGGTTGTTCCTTATCACCATCCCGTTCTGGACCAGCTATATCATCCGGGTCAGCCTGTGGCGCACGATTTTGCAATATGACGGCGTGGTGGACAGCACCCTGACCGGCCTTGGCGTGGTGTCAGAGCCGGTGAACATCCTGTCTTATGGTGTCGTGTCGATCATCATCACGCTTGCACATGCCTTCGCGCCCTTCGCGGTGCTGCCGATCTTTGTGTCCTTGGAAAAAGTGGATCGCAGCTTGTTGGAGGCCGGGCAGGATCTGGGTGAAAGCCGCTGGACCACGTTCTTGCGTGTGACGCTGCCCTTGTCGGTGCCGGGCGTGGTGGCGGCGGTGCTGATCGTGTTCATCCCGACGGTGGGCGATTACGTGACGCCCGAACTGATCGGCGGCGGCAAGGTGCCGATGATTGCCAACTTTATGGAATTCGAGATGCTGAAGAAACGCGATCAGGCGATGGGATCGGCGATTGCGGTGACGGCAATGACGATCGTGGCGGTGATCTCTATCTTGTTTGTGCTGCTGAACCGCAAGCATCTGGGGGCCAGAAAATGAAAAAGGCACTTGGGCTGCGCAGCTATGCGATCTTTTACCTGATCTTTCTGTATGCGCCGATCATCATCCTGCCGATGTTTGCGTTCAACGATTCCAAGGTGGTGTCCTTTCCGCTGACCGGCTTCACCACCAAATGGTTTGGTGAGATGTGGGCGGATCAGAACCTGCATGAAGCGCTGTGGCGCAGTGTGGGTATTGCGCTGGCGACGGCGACGATTTCGACCATTCTGGGCATCTTTGCCGCCCGCGCCTCGGTCCGCTATAAGTTTCGCGGCAAAACCGGGATCATGGGGCTGATAATGTTGCCCTTGGTTCTGCCCGATATCATCGTGGCGATGGCGCTGTTGGTGGTGCTTCTGGCGATTGGCCTGCCTTTGTCGGTGCTGACGGTGATCTTGGGCCATGTGCTCTTGTGCACGCCTTTTGCGGTGGCCATCCTGACCTCGGCCTTCCAAAGTCTGGACAGGTCGTTGGAGGAAGCGGCGCTGGATCTGGGAGAGACGCCGTGGTCAACCTTCCGGCTAATTATCCTGCCTTTGGTGATGCCGGGCGTGATGGCCAGTTTCCTGATCTGCTTTACCATCTCTATCGACGAATTTGTTATCGCCAACTTCCTTGGCTCCGGTGAGCCAATCCTGTCGGTCTATATCTTTGGCCAGTTCCGCTTTCCGGCCAAGGTGCCGGCAATGCTGGCGCTGGGAACCCTGCTTGTGGCCTTTTCGGTCCTTCTTCTTATCATCGCTGAATACTTCCGCCGTCGCGGCATCGCGAAAATCGGTGGCAAGGATACCGGAGACTTCCTGTGACACATTCCGAAGACAAACCCGTGATGATCGAAATGCGGGACGTGCATAAATATTACGGCGATTACCACGCCTTGCGCGGCATCACCGGCAATATCATGGCCGGAGAGTTCTTTTCCCTGTTGGGCCCGTCCGGCTGTGGCAAGACCACGCTGTTGCGGACCATTGCGGGGTTTGAAGACATCTCCTCCGGGGTGATTTTGATTGATGACAACGACATGGCCGGTGTGGCGGCCAATGTGCGGCCAACCAATATGGTGTTCCAAAGCTATGCGATTTTTCCGCATATGTCGGTGGCCGAGAATGTGGCCTTTGGCCTGCGCAAGGACCCGCGGACCAAGGCCGAAAAGGCCGCAGCGGTCGAAGAAGCGCTGGGGATGGTGGGCCTTTCGGGCTATGGCGCGCGCGCGGCGCATGCGCTGTCGGGCGGTCAGCGGCAACGCGTGGCCTTGGCCCGGGCGCTGATCCTTAAGCCGAAGGTGCTGCTTTTGGATGAGCCGCTCAGTGCTTTGGACAAGAAAATGCGCGAGCATATGCAGGTGGAGTTGATCAAGCTGCAACGCCAGGTCGGCATCACCTTTATTCTGGTGACTCATGATCAGGAAGAAGCGCTGGTGATGTCAGACCGCATTGCCGTGATGTTCGAAGGCGAAATTGCCCAGTTGGATGATCCCGAGACCTTGTATCGCCGCCCCAATTCCAAGCGCGTGGCGGAATTCATCGGCACGATGAACTTCATCCCCTGCACGATCCTGTCGGAAACCGGCGACAAGGTTTCGGTTGAGGCCAAGGGGTTGGGCAAAGTTGATCTGGACATCACCCAAGCCCCCCCACCGCGCGGTGAAGAGCCGGTGGTGGGCCTGCGGCCTGAAACCCTGACGCTGCTTTATCCCGGCCAAACCACGACGGAGCGCAGCGTGGATGGGTTGATCGACGAGGTGATCTATTTCGGCGATATGACCTATTACGACGTCTATCTGGGTGGCACGGATGTCGAAGTGCGCCTGAGCATGCGCAACGTGCCCGGTCGCCCGATCTTGGAGGTGGGCAGCAAGGTTGATGTGGCCTGGAGCCCGGAAGCCTTGATGCTGTTCAGATAGGCTGGGCCTCCGGCGGGAGTATTTGAAAAAGGGCAAATGCTGGCGCGGGATCCTTGATTGCCCTTTTGGAAATACTCCGGGGGGAGCGTGAGCGGGGGGCAGCGCCCCCTTCTTACCCGCGTTGGATCAATGATCGGCCCGGATCAGCCCAAGCCCGCGTAGATAAATGCCGGTGGCCGATTCCAGCAGGTCTTCGGGCGGGAAGGGCGAACCGCCGCCATTGCCGCGCAGGTATAATTCCACCACGCCATGCGACAGCGCCCTTATATGAGCTGAAACCATTGAGGCTGGCGGGCGTCTGTCATCAGGCAGGCCCGCAAGGATCGCGGTGGCCGCCCGGTCAGTGGCGGCGCGGGCTTTCATCGCCACTTGCGCCAAATCGGGGTGGTTGGCGGGCTGCAACCCGCTTTCGAACATCGCCTGGTAATGGCCGGGATATTTGCGGGCGAACGCAAGGTAGGCGCGGCCGGTGGATTCGAACGCGGCCAAGGCCGAGGGTTGGCCTTCGTTCCAGGCAAAATCCATCAGGGCGGCAAAGATGTCAAAGCCTTGGCGGGCGACTTCGGCCAAGAGATCATCGCGCCCGGCAAAGTGGCGGTAGACGGCGGCGGGGGTGACATCGGCGGCTTTCGCGGCTTCGGACAGGGTAAAGCCTTGCGGGCCCTTCTCGGCGATCAGCGTCAGCGCCGCTTCGACCAGCGCTTGACGCAGGTTGCCGTGGTGGTAGCCGCGTTTCACCGGGTCAGTCCTTTGTGCGCAGGGCGGGGCCGCCGCAGATTTTGGCGTCTGGCGTGCCTATGGCGTCCATATCGCGGCCCTTGTAATCGACCGCGCGCAGGATGGTTTGCACCGCCGCGATGCGGGCGCGTTTTTTGCCATGCGACAGAATTACCGTCCACGGCGCCCGCGCGAAACTGGTTTTCTCCATCGTCTCATCAATGGCGGCGGTGTATTCGGACCACTTCGTCAACCCATCGACGTCGATGGGCGACAGCTTCCATTGCTTCAGCGGGTCTTTCTCGCGGTCAAGGAACCGCTTGAGCTGTTCGGCTTGGCCGACCTCTAGCCAGATCTTTAGAAAGACAATGCCCTCATCCACCAACATGTCTTCAAATTCAGGCAGTTGGCGAAAGAACTTCGCGCGTTGATCGGGGGTGCAAAAGCCAAACACATGTTCGATCATCGCGCGGTTGTACCAGCTTCGGTCAAACAGCGCGATCTCGCCCTTGGCGGGCAGCCAGTCGATATAGCGCTGGAAATACCATTGCGCGGCTTCGCGGTCTGAGGGTTTTGACAGCGCCACAACGGTCGCCACGCGCGGGTTGAGGTTTTCGGTCAGGGCTTTGATGGTGCCGCCTTTGCCTGCGGCGTCGCGGCCTTCAAAGATCACCACAAGGCGTTTGCCGGTGGCTTTGATATCGGACTGCATCTTGACCAACTCAACTTGCAAAGCCTCCATCCGTTTGTCGTAATCTTTGCCCTTCATTTCCTCATCATAAGGATATGAGGCGGTCAGAATGTCATCCTTGCCGCCTTTTTCGATGGCTTTGCGCACCTCTTTCGGGGCTTCAGTCTGGAAAAAGCGGCTGATGGCGCCGTCGAAGGGCAGGGTCATTTGGGGCTCCTGTAGCTTTGGGCGCAGTATGGACGGGGTACGCGGTTATCGCAATCGCGCACGGGTGGCGGCGCGGTGGATGGCGGCCAGAATGATCTCGGGGTGGCTGTGGTGGGGCATGTGCCCTGCATCGTCGATCACGGTCAGGGTGGCGGTGGGTAGGCGCGGGGCCAAAAGGCCGGAGTGGATGGCGAGAGGGACGATGGTGTCTGCCGTGCCGTGGACCATCTCGATCGGCAGGGTCAGGCTGGGATAGCGGGGTTCCATCGCCACCAGCTGCGGGCGAAGCGCATTGATTTGGGCGGCGTTGGCCGCAAGTTGGCCAAGGCGCAGGGTTAGGTCGGTGCCAAGGTGGTTGAGGTAGCCGGGGGGCGCGTGGCCGGGAGCAAAGACTTGGTCGGTTTGGCGCTGAACGTATGAGTCCGGAATCCACGCGGCAGCGAGGGGGAGAAGTGTGGCGCGGCCCAAGGGGCTGGCGGTCAGGCGGTAAGTTGGGTCCAGCTTGTCGGGCCATGGCAGCGAGGGGGCGGAGATAGTGACGAGGGCAGCGGCGGGATGATCCAGCGCCCAAGCAAGGGCGACCGAGCCGCCATAGCTTTGGCCAACGAGGATGGGGTTTGTAACGCCCAGTTGGGCGGCGGCCGCGGTCAGGACGGCCAGTTGGGCGGTGAGGCTGGGATCACCGTTTGGCAGCGGGGCAGAGTGGCCAAGGCCGGGGCGGTCAAAGGCGATAACGCGGAAATCCGGGGCGAGGCGGTCGACCATCGCAAAGGTGAAATCGCGTGAGGAGCCGGAGGCGCCGTGGATCAACACCAGATCGGGGCCGGTGCCACGGATCACGGCGTGGACGGTTTGGCCCGCCACCTCAAGCAAGGTGCCTTCGGGGGGGTGGTTGGCATTGGCGCGGGCGTTGCGCGCCGAGGCGCGCCAGGCGGTAGCGCCTGAGATCGCGGCAAGGCCAAGCCCACCGAGGAGGGATTTAAGTGCCAATCTGGGTGATGTCATAAGGGGTGGCTTGATACATCTCATTTATCCAATTGCCATAAAGCAGATGGGCATGGCTGCGCCAACGGTTCGACGGCGGGCGTGAGGGGTCATCATTGGGGTAGTAATTCAAGGGCACGTTGATCGGTGTGCCTGTGGCCACGTCGCGGTCATATTCCTGTTTTAGCGTGTCGCTGTCATATTCAAAGTGGTTGAAGATATAAAGCGCGCGGTGGCCGGGATCTTCGATCAGGCAGGGGCCAACTTCATCGCTGCCCAGAAGAGTGATCAGGCCGGGGGCAGCGTCAATTTCGGGTTGTTTCATCTCGGTCCAGCGGCTGACCGGGATGACGAAATCATCGGAAAAGCCGCGCAAGTAGGGCGAGGTGGGGCAGAGGTTGCGGTGGCGAAAACAGCCAAAGGCCTTGGCAGGCAGGATGTGTTTTTGCACGCCGTGAAAGTGGTTGATCATCGCCATGCCGCCCCAGCAGACGCCGAAGGTGGATTGGACATGGGTCTGGGTCCAATCCATCACCTGAGCGAGTTCGTCCCAATAGGTGACCTGCGCGAAGGGCAGATGTTCGATCGGCGCGCCGGTGATGATCAGGCCGTCGAATTTCTCGCCCGTGTCCAGCACGTCCTGAAAGGGGCGGTAAAAGGTTTCCATATGCTCGGCGGCGGTGGTCTTTGTTTGATGCTCGGTCATGCGGATCAGTTGGAAATCGATCTGCAGGGGCGTCGCGCCGATCAGGCGGGCGAATTGGTTCTCGGTCTGGATTTTCTTTGGCATCAGGTTCAGCAGGCCAATTCGCAGCGGGCGGATGTCTTGCTGGGCGGCGCGGTCGGGTGAGATCACGCTGACGCCTTCGGCGCGCAAAACTTCGTAGGCGGGTAGTGTTTCGGGCAAGGTGATGGGCATTCAGGGTGTCCTTTAGGCGTCGCGGCGGCGATCAATCGCAACGGCGATCAGATCGTTGAAATCGGCGGGGGTGCGGACCTGCGCCACCTCTTCGGCGGTGACGGTGACGCCCCAGCGGGCCATCGCGGCGTAGCGGGGTTTGCGGTGATCCAACAGCCGCGCATAGCCAAAGCGCAGGAAGGCGTCGGGGTCAACTTGGGCTTCGGTCTGGCCATGAGTTTCAAGGTATTCGGCCCAGAGGGCGGTCAGGAATTCGGGCTGATAATACATCGGCTTGGGCGCGCGATCAAAGCGGCGGATCAGCTCATCGCGGTGATCATCATTGCCTTTGATCCAGACCATCAGCAGGTTTGACGACAGCTGGCGCATGACCGGATCATCTTGGTTTTCGGCCTCCACCACCTCGCAGATCGAGCCCGAAGTGTCGCAGATGAAATCGCGGTAGCCATAAAGCTGCTCGGCCCGGGCGATGAAATGCGCGGTATCAAGGCTGGCGTTTATTTCAGCCTCGCGGTGTTGGGATTGGCGTTGGGCGTAGTCGGCAAAGGGCAAGCCGCCTTTGGCCGGATCGCCGGGCTTGCCCAAGTAGGTGGACAAAGGCGCAAGGTTGGCGAATGTAATGTTGGAGGCGATATAGACACTGTCTGACAGCAAAAGTTCGCGCAAAAGCGGCTGTTTCATCGCCTCGCGCTTGAACATATCAGCGATGTATTCGCCCATATAACGGGTGCCGATGCGGTAATCGACGGAATAGTGGAACCAGCCGCCGCCCGGCGTGGGGGGCGCATCGCGCAGCATGGCCGACAGATGGGTTTTGCCCAGACCCGACATGCCAAACAGCATGACGCGCTTGTGGTCGGCATCGCAGTAGTCTTTGGCGGTGGGATAGATCATGGCGCGGGCCCTTTGGTTTGGGCTGTTGTTACCGGGGCCGGGGGGCTGGGGCAACGAAAAACCCCGCCCATCGGGGGCGGGGTTTGGGGCGATCTGCGAAAGGTTTAGAATGTCCAGCCCACTTTGACGCCAACGCCAACGGCGGTGTTGTCGTTGAAAGGACCAAGGGCGGTAAGCGCATCCCCCACCTCGACATAGCGGACTCCGCCAGAGATTTTCATGTTGTCCAGCGTATAGGTGACGCCCAACCCGATGGAGCGATAGCCGTCGTTGGGCGAAAGCGGGCTGAAGATACCGCCCGCCGACGGCTCATAGCCCAAGGTCACAGCGCCTGACCATGTATCGTTGAACTTGCGCCCGACGCCCAAAGTATAGCTGATCCTATCCTCGGCATAGGTCAGCAACGGTCCGCCCAGCGCGCCTGCAATGGCGGGGGGGATGTTGATGGTGCTGCCCGACCAGTCAACCCAGCGGATCTGGCCGAAAACCAGCGTGTTGGCGGCCACGCCGGTTTGGAAATCAAGGTTCACGGCCTGCGGCGGGTTGATGGTGCCGACGCCACCGATGGAACTGTCCAGCGTGTGATCGGTTGAGGAATAATAGGTCAGCGCGACCCGCAGCGCGATTTCGGGCTTTTCATAGGCGACGCCGACCAGATAGCCAAGGTCATCGCCCGCCGAGAAGCTTTATGCCGAAACCCCGCGCGGCGGCACGAAGGCCCGGCCATCGACGCTGACATAACGCAGCCCGCCATGAACCGAGAGCCCACCATCGAGTTTATAGCGGCCAATCACGTTCAATGAAGTTGACCACAATTCGGCATAGGTCGGCCCGATGGGCGAAGTGGGCGCATATTGCACATGCGCACCAAAAGGTTGGTCCAGCTGCACGCCAAGCGACAGCTTTTCGCCAAGGTCGCGCTTATAGGCAAAGCCAAGCGTCGAATAGCTGGGCGTCACATTCGACGCAGGGGCAGCGAGGGACGAGAGTGAGGGCGCGCCATAGCCGTAAGTCAGCTCAACATAGGTGCCTGTCTCGAACATGAAGCTGAGCGGCTGGCCCGAGCGGTCATAGCCGCCCGCCTGTGCGGCCCCCGCCAAAGCAAGCGTTGCCGCGGTGGTCATCAGAAGTGTCTTCATTGCCCTCTTCCCTGCAAAAGGAATTCCCCTGCGGATTAGGCTAGGGGGTGCGACAAAAGGGGTCAATCAATGACGCCGCGTTACTGTGTCATGTGGGGTGACATGTGTCCGCAACGCCCGGTTTTCAGAGCGAATCGACAGCCAACTGGCGATCAGGATCAATATTGCCCCAAGAATCAGGCCTTTGCCCACCGGCTCATCATAGAAAAGCGCGCCGATGGTGGCGATCAGCGGCAGGCGGGCAAAGTCGATGGGGCCAACGAAAGAGGCGGGTGCCAGTTGCAGCGCGCGGGTCAGGCACAGATGGGCGGTGACGCCGGCCAACCCGATCAGCCCCAGCCAAGGCAGGGTTTGGGCGGTGGGCAGGGTTAGCGCGCCGTCGCGCAGCGCCAGCGTCAGACCAAAGCCGGTTTGCAGAAGGCACATCCAGAACAGGATCGCCAATAGGTCTTCGTTGCGGGTCAGCCGTTTGGTCAGCATCATCGACATCGCGAAGAACACAGCACAGCCGGTGGCGGCCAGAACGCCCCATTCGATATGGTCAAAGTCTGGGTTGGCGACCAGCAGGATCCCGGCAAAGCCAATGGCGGCGGCGATCAGGCGGGTGCGGGTCTGGACCTCGCCCAGCAGCAGGGGGGCCAGCAGGATAACCCACAAGGGGGCGGTGAATTCCAGCGCAAAGACCTGCGCCAGCGGGATCTGGGTCAAGGCCCAGAACCACAGGGCTTGCCCGGTGAAATGCACGATATTGCGCAGGATATGGCTGGGCAGGCGTTTGGCCGTGATGCGGTTCAGGCGGCCAAGGGCGGTGGCCAATGCCAAGACCAGCACGATCCCGATGATCGAGCGGTAGGCCAGAATCTCAAACGTGTCATGGGTGGTCTTGATGGCGCGCGTTGAGATTGCCATGGCCGTAAAGGCGGCGATGGAGCCTGTCATCCAAAGGGCGGCGGTCAGGGGGCGGGAGGGCGCGGTCATGGCGATGTTTTGGCGTTGTGGCAGGGGCTTGTCCAGCCATCTGTGCGCCCATCTGTGCGGCTACGAACAGTCTGTCTGTCATCGGGGCGGCTTGCCGGGGCAGGGGCGGCGCATTAGCTGGAGGCAATCGAATTGATGTGTCAAACCCAAGGTGACGATTATGAACGACCAAACCCAACCCACCCGCCAGCCCGCCCATCCGGTGGCGCCGAAGTTTCCGGCCCGCTGGTCGCCGCGCGCTTTTGCCGATACCGCGATGAGCGCCGATCAGATGCATGTGCTGCTGGAGGCGGCGCGGTGGGCGCCTTCGGCCTCGAACCACCAGCCTTGGCGGTTGGTCTGGGCCTTGCGCGGAGAGCCGGGGTTTGACGCGATCCTGGGCGCATTGGTGCCGTTCAACCAATCCTGGGCATCGGCGGCGGGCGGGCTGATCGTGGTGGCATCGGCCGATACCGTTCTGGACAAGGACGGCGCGCCGTCGCCGAACCCTTATGGCGCCTTTGATGCGGGATCGGCCTGGATGAGCATCGCCTTGCAGGCGCAACATTCCGGCCTGATCGCCCATGCGATGGCGGGTTATGACGGGGCGGCATTGGCCGCAGCCGTGGCTTTGCCCGATGCCCATTCCTTGCACGCTGTGGTGGCCGTAGGCCATCAAGGCCGCGCGACGGATCTGCCCGCAATGTTGCAAGAGCGCGAGGCCCCAAGCCCGCGGATGACCTTGGCCGAGATCAGCCGCCACGGGTCTTTCTAAGCGCTTAGCTGCCAGACACCTGAAAATCGCGCTTTAGCGGCGCGGTTTTTTCAAACCAGATCGAGGCTTTGGTGCGGGTCTGATGGGCTTCGAAGGCCGCTTGATCGACAAAGGATTCGTCCAAGGCCCAGACCATCGGATCGTCGGTTTCGACAACATCAAAGGTCAGGCAGCCGGGCTCTGCGCGACTAAGACTGATATGGTCGGGCAGATATTTCTGGACCAGTTCAGCCTCAGCAGCGTTCGCAGCGATCAGACTCCCGGTGACGGTAATCATTCCAGTTCAATCGTGCCGGGCGGCTTGCTTGTGCAATCATAAAACACCCGGTTGATGCCTTTGACCTCATTGATGATCCGGGTGGCGGTTTCACCCAGAAACTCATGGGTAAAGGGGTAATAATCCGCCGTCATCCCATCGACCGAGGTTACCGCGCGCAAAGCCAGCGCATAGTCATAGGTGCGACTATCGCCCATAACGCCAACGGTTTTCATCGGCAGAATGGCGGCAAAGGCCTGCCAGATTTCATCATAAAGATCATGCTTGCGGATCTGATCAATATAGACGGCATCGGCGCGGCGCAGGATATCCAGCTTTTCGGTGGTAATCTCTCCGGGGCAGCGAATGGCCAGACCGGGGCCGGGAAAGGGGTGGCGGCCGATAAAGGCGGCAGGCAGGCCCAATTCGCGGCCCAAAGCGCGGACTTCGTCTTTGAAGAGTTCGCGCAGCGGTTCCACCAGCTTCATGCCCATCTTTTCGGGCAAGCCGCCAACATTGTGGTGCGATTTGATGGTGACCGAAGGCCCGCCACTGAACGAAACCGATTCGATCACGTCAGGATAAAGCGTGCCTTGCGCCAGGAATTTCGCGCCGCCCACCGCATCGGCATGCTTTTGGAACACGTCGATGAACAGACGGCCAATGATCTTGCGTTTGGTTTCGGGGTCAGAAACCCCTTCCAAAGCGCCCAGAAACAGCGCGGATTCATCGGCGTGGATCAGCGGCATCTGGTAATGATCGCGGAACATTGTGACGACTTGTTCGGCCTCGCCCAGCCTGAGCAGCCCGTGATCGACGAACACGCAAGTCAGTTGATCGCCGATGGCCTCATGGATCAGAACGGCGGCGACCGAGGAATCAACCCCGCCCGACAACCCGCAGATGACTTTGGCATCACCAACCTGTTCGCGAATTTTCGCGATGGCCTCAGCGCGGTAAGCGCCCATTGTCCAGTCGCCCTTGAATCCGGCGGCACGGATGAAATTCTCATACAATTTCGCGCCCTTGGGGGTGTGATGCACCTCTGGGTGGAACTGCACGGCGTAGAACTGGCGATTGGTATCGGCGGTAATTGCAAAGGGCGCGTTGGGCGAGGTGCCGTAGACCTGAAAGCCCGGCGCAAGGCGGCTGACGTGGTCGCCATGCGACATCCAGACCTGCTCGGGGCCATCCTGAAACCAGCCGTCCAGCAAAGCCAGATCGTCGGCGGTTTTTGTGACCTTGGCGCGGCCGAATTCGGCAGTGCCGTGGCCGCCTTCAACATGGCCGCCCAAGACGTGCATCATCACTTGCTGGCCGTAGCAGATGCCCAAAACCGGCACGCCAAGCGCAAACACGCCCGCAGGCGGCATTGGTGCGTTTTCTTGGTAAACCGACGCGGGGCCACCTGACAGGATGATGGCGCGCGGCGCAAAGGTTTCCAAAAACGCGTCATCGACCCGGTTAAAGGGGTGAATTTCGCAGTAAACGTTCAATTCGCGCAAACGGCGGGCGATCAGCTGGGTGACCTGAGAGCCGAAGTCGATGATAAGCAGGCGATCATGATGTGTCATGGCTTCGCGTAGCGCGCGCGGGCGCGTTTCGCAAGAGGGCGGTCCGCACAGTCGGCGTGTCGCTTTTGGCGGGCAGGTGACGCAATCGGGGGTCGGGGTAGCCCGGATTGGCGGCATAAGGGCGCAACAGTTTTTTCGCGGAGGCGATGATGAGCGATTCAGATCAGGGCGGCGGGCGTAGGGTTCGGGGCGGTGGCGGCGGCGCGCGGCGGGCCGAGCGCACGGCGGTGTCTTTCGACACCGCGCGGTTTATTGAGCGCAACATCCCGAATTTCGAGATCCTCAATGAAGAGGCGTTGCAGATCATCGAATGGAACGCCGAGACCATTCTGGAAGAGATCGGCGTGAACTTTGTCGAAAGCCCCGAGGCGCTGGAGCGCTGGCGCAATGCGGGTGCCACGATTTCGGGCGAACGGGTGCGTATTCCACGCGGTTTGGCGCGCAAACTGTGTTCGACCGCGCCAAAAACCTTTACCCAACACGCCCGCAACCCAGAGCGGAATGTTGAGATTGGCGGCCGCAATCTGGTGCTGGCCCCCGTTTACGGCCCCCCCTTCGTGCGCGACGCCGAAGGCGGGCGGCGCTATGCCACGATCCATGATTTCCAAAATTTCGTAAAGCTGGGCTATATGTCGAAATGGCTGCACCATTCCGGCGGCACGGTCTGCGAGCCGACCGATGTGCCGGTGAACAAGCGCCATCTGGACATGCTGCTGGCGCATATGACCTTGTCGGATAAACCTTATATGGGCTCTGTCACCGAACCGTCGCGGGCGGCGGATTCGGTTGAGATGTCAAAAATCCTGTTCGGCTCAGACTTTGTTGATCAGAACACCGTGATGACCTCGCTGATCAACATCAACTCGCCCTTGACGTTTGACAGCATCATGATGGGCGCGCTGGAGGTCTTTGCAAAGGCAAACCAAGCCGCGATCATCTCTCCCTTTATCGTTGGGGGGGCTATGGCACCCGTGACGGTGGCGGGCACCTTGACGCAAGTTTTGGCCGAAGTTCTGGCCGGCGTGGCCTATTCACAGTTGATCCGCGCCGGTGCGCCGGTTATTTTCGGCGCTTTCGTGACCTCGATCGACATGAACTCTGGCGCGCCGACTTTCGGGACGCCAGAGGCCGCCCATATCACCTATGGCGCGGGGCAATTGGCGCGGCGGATGGGGCTGCCTTACCGCTCTGGCGGGTCGTTCTGCGGATCGAAACTGCCCGATGCGCAGGCGGCTTATGAGACCGCGAACAGCCTCAATATGGCGTTGTTGTCGGGCGTGAACTTCATGCTACACGCCTGCGGTTGGCTGGAAGGCGGCTTGGTGTCGTCTTACGAGAAATTCGTGATGGATGCCGACCAATTGGGCACGTTGCACCATCTGGCCAAGGGCATTTTGATGGATGAGAACGCCCAAGCGATGGGCGCGCTGCGCGAAATTGGGCCGGGCGGCCACTTCCTGGGCTGTCAGCACACGCAAGATAACTTTAAGACCGCATTTTGGCGTTCGGACCTGCTCGACTACAAACCCTTTGAGACTTGGGACGAAGAAGGCGCGCGCGATACGCAAACGCTGGCCGGCGTGCGGGTCAAGAAAATGCTGGGCGATTATCAGGCCCCGGCGATGGACGAAGCCAAGCGCGAAGAGCTGGAAGACTATGTGGCCCGCAAGAAGGCCTCGATGCCAGACGCATTCATGTAACGGACGCATTCATGTAAATCCTGAAAGCGGTTTCCGGTTTGGAAACAGTATAAGGCCTGCGCCGGAACACCGGGGCGGGCCTTTTTCGTCAGGGATTGGCGGCGCGGCGCAGCAAGGTCGCCTCGGCCAACAAAGCAATCAGCACTTCGATATGATGGGTGATCGAATAGCTGGCATCGCCGCGCTGGCGGGTTTCTTCTAACGCCTCTTCGGTGCTGATCAACCGCGCCACGGTGCGCTCTGGCGTGGAATCCCCCGGTGAGAGCCGCTTTAACCAAGTGCCGCGGCGGTAGTCGGTCAGACCCAGACGGGCCGCCCGCATCAGGATGGAGGGGCGCCGCATCTGCGACAGGGTTTTGTGAAAATCGGACATTGGCAGCCTCCGTTATGGAACAACGGCACTGTGCCCTGACGCAACCCAGCGTTGCAAAACTTTCTATATGACCGCGCGGAGGTTTCTGAATTGTTTAGGAATTGGATACAATTATCCGAATTGCCCTAATCGTTAACGAACAGGTAAACATAACACCCATAGGTTGCATTTGTCCTAATCCGGACGGATTGCGCCGGTCCCGCCGCCCTCAGCCAGAGGATACCCGGATTGTCCATGCCCGCAGAACTATGCCTGCCCCAGTGGCTGCCTGACCGCGTCAGGCTGTATCTCAGCCATACCGAACAGGGCATCTCGATCCGCGCTTTGGCGCGAAAGGTCGGGCTGAACGCCTCTACCGTGCTGCGTCAGGTCAGGCGGTTCGAGATGCGCCGCGATGACCCATTGATGGACGAAGCGCTGTCAGCCCTTGGCCATGTGATGGGCCCCATACCAACGACAGATTTCAACGACCCAAAGCGAAAGGACGCCCCTAAGATGACCGCCCCGATCCGCGCCCCCCTAACGACAAAAACGCCACTGGCTGATGAGGCCACCTTGATGCGCGAAGGGCGACGTATCCTGCGACGGCTGGCGGAACCCGGCGCTGTAATGGCGATTGCGCCGGATATGGACAAGGCCGTGGTGATGCGCGAATTTCCTGATGGTCGCAGTACCCGGACGGGGGTTCTGGAGCGCGCGGTGGCACAGGCTTTCACACTGAAAGACTGGATCGCCTGTCGCAAGCAGGGACGGGTTTCGACCTATGAAATCACCTCGGCCGGGCGCTCGGCCTTGCGGCGGATGATTGATGACGAAGACCGTCGCCGCCAGCAGGCCGAAAATCCGGGGATGGCCGAGGCCGCGACGGATTTCGCAGGCCAGCACCGGGAGTGGGGCGAACGGCAGGTGATGGATGACGCAGGCCCCCGCCGCTTGCGCTATAACCTTGCCGAAAGCCCGGTAGCGGCCTTGGGGCGGCGGCGCGACAAGGATGGCAAGCCGTTTCTGGAAGCGCCTTTGGTGGATGCGGCGGAGCGCTTGCGTGAGGATTTTGAGTTGGCCCAGATGGGGCCGCGCGTGGCCCAGAACTGGGAGCGGTTCCTGACCGGCAGCGACCGTGGAAGCTTTCGCCCCGAAGGCAGCGCTGGCGAAGGGCCGGGCCGCGCGCGCGACCGGGTGGCGGCAGCCTTGCGCGATCTGGGGCCGGGACTGGGCGATGTCGCCCTGCGGGTGTGCTGCTTTTTGGAAGGCATCGAGACGGCCGAGCGGCGGATGGGCTGGGCTGCGCGCTCTGGCAAGATCGTGTTGCGCATCGCGCTGATGCGGCTGCGACGCCACTATGATGAGACCTATGGCCGGGCCGGGCCGTTGATTGGCTAAGGCCGAAATATAAAAACGGGAGGTGCGATTTCCCCGCACCTCCCGCCTGTTGCACGGCTTAGCCCGCTTAGTCGGCGCGGGTGAACCCTGCCTTGTGGACCAGACCGGCCAAAGCGCCGCCAACCAAAGGTGCCACGATGAACACCCACAGATCCGCCAAAGCCTGACCGCCCACGAACAAGGCAGGCCCAATCGACCGCGCCGGGTTCACCGACACGCCGGTTACATTGATCCCCACCAAGTGGATCGCGGCCAGCGTCAGGCCGATGGCCAGACCGGCCATTGCGGCAGGAGCGCTGGAATGGGTGGCGCCCAGGATCACGGTGACAAAGATAAAGGTCATCACCACCTCAAAGATCAGCGCGGCGGTCAGGGTGTATTCGCCCAAGTAACCCGCACCAAAGCCGTTCTGGCCAAGACCATTGACGGCCACGTCATAGCCGGTCTTGCCGCTGGCAATCAGATACAGGACCAGTGCCCCCAAAATCGCGCCAATCACTTGGGCGATCACATAAGACACCAGTTTTGGCGCGTCGATCCGGCCAGCAAGGAACGTGCCCAAGCTGACAGCGGGGTTCAGATGCGCGCCCGAAATAGCACCCAAGCCATAGGCTGCCGCCACAATCGCCAGACCAAAAGCCATTGCGATGCCGTGCATGCCGATCTGTTCGCCCATCAACACGGCCGCCCCGCAGCCGAAAAGAACAAGGATAAAGGTGCCAAGCACCTCTGCGATAAAGGATTTGGTCAAGGTCGTCTCCTGTTGATTTACTTGCGTCTCTTGCATGGCCCTAAGTGCTGGATGCAGTGCAGAAACATTGCCTTAGATGCGCATAGGGCTTATGTCGGGGGGGCTGTTCTTGTCAGGGGGAAATTTCCATGCGCGACCTCAAGCTGCCCGAAGGCCGCCATCCTGAAAAGGCCCATCGCCCCGATCAGGCCCAGCCGAAAAAGCCCGATTGGATCCGCGTGCGCGCGCCAACGTCCGAAGGTTACAAACGCACCCGCGATATTCTGAAAGAGAAAAAGCTGGTGACGGTCTGCGAAGAGGCAGGCTGCCCGAATGTGGGCGAATGCTGGAGTCAGGGCCACGCCACCATGATGATCATGGGCGAGATTTGCACGCGCGGTTGCACTTTTTGCAACGTCGCCACCGGCAAGCCCACAGCCCTTGACACATTCGAGCCGGGCCGCGTCGCCCATGCCGTGGCTGAGTTGGGGCTGAACCATGTGGTTGTCACCTCAGTTGACCGCGACGATCTTGCCGATGGTGGGGCAGGGCATTTTGCGCAAACCATCCGCGCCATCCGTCACCGCGCGCCCGGCACCACGATCGAAGTGCTGATCCCCGATTTTCTGAAATCGGATGACGGGGCCTTGGAGACGGTGATTGCCGCCCGGCCTGATGTGCTGAACCACAACCTTGAAACCGTCCCCGGCCTTTATCCCGAAGTCCGCCCCGGCGCGCGGTATTTTCATTCCTTGCGCCTGTTACAAAAGGTGAAAGAGCTGGACCCGAGCATGTTCACCAAATCCGGCATAATGGTGGGTCTGGGCGAAGACCGTCAGGGCGTGACCCAGGTGATGGATGACATGCGCGCCGCCGATATCGATTTTCTGACCATCGGGCAGTATCTGCAACCCACGCCCAAGCATCACCGCGTGGCCCGGTTTGTGACGCCGGATGAGTTCAAATCCTATGAGAAAGCCGCCTATGGCAAAGGGTTCTTAATGGTTTCCGCCACGCCTCTGACGCGGTCCAGCTATCATGCCGGGGATGATTTCGCCCAGCTGCGGGCCGCACGGCTGGACAAGCTGGCAAAGCATTAGCCTGCCCCAGAAGGGGCAGGCTTGGGTTAGACGATCAGCTTTCAGGCTGGCGATAGGCCTTGTGGCAGGCCGAACAGGCCCCACCCAGACCGGCCATTGCGGCTTTCATCGTTTCTGCATCACCTGATGCGGCCTGTAGGGCCGTTGCCGCCGTATTCAGATCGGTGATCTTGGCCATAAAATCGTCCTGATTGACCCAGATCGCTGGCAGCGCATAGCTGTCAGCGGCCTTTTCCACCTCAGAACCTTCGGGGAATTGCGCCATTGACAGAACCGAGGCGATTGCCGCGATGTTGGACGCGGCCTTGGTCGCAGACGGGGCGTCATATGGAGTTTCGCCCTTGACCATGCCGCCGATGGTGCCCAGATCTGTCGACATTTTCAACATCAGCCCGTGGCGTGTCTCAACGACATCGGCAAACGGATCTTCGGCCTCCTGCGCAACTGCGGCAAAGGCTGAAAGGGCAGAGATAACCCCAAGGATCAATAGACTTTTCTTCATCTGGAAACTCCGTTTCCAAGAGCGTCGGCTTGCCGTCTGCCCCTCTTGGCCTACTTGGGAAGGGGGGGTGAATATTCCCTACGCGCCTTGTCGCGGTTTTCCACAGGCAAGATTTGAAAACCCGATGAAACCCGGCGGCATACTACTGATGCTTACGCCATTTTCAGCCGAAAGCCGCTTGGGAAGGGGCCGGGGTGGGCGTGATCGCCGATTGGGGCGTGCGGGGAAAGGTCATGACCGCGCCGCCTATTCCACCGGCGCGACCCGTTTCAGGTAGGCTGCAACAGCCTCCGCCTCCTCGGGTGGCAGTTTGGCGAAATTCGCCACCACATGCGCCATATGGCCGCCGACCGAGTCGTATTCAGGGGTGAAGCCGCTGGTCAGGTAATAGGCAATCTCGGCCTCGGTCCAGTTCAGTTTGGCGGGGGTGATGTTGGGAAAGCGGGCCTTGCCGGTTGGGTCTGACGGATCGGGCGCGCCAGCCAGCCAGCGGGTTTTGTCCAAGCCGCCCAAGGCATCGCGCGGCGTGTGGCATTCGGCGCAATGGGCCTGCGCCTCGGCGATATAACGGCCGCGATCTTCGGTGGGTGTCAGATTGCCGGGCAGGCCCCAATCCTGCGACAGATAGAGCATCTTCCAGCCACCCAAGAGCAGTCGCTGATTGAAGGGAAAGTCAATCTCATGCGGTTGGCTGGGGGTTGGATCGGCGGGCAGAGTGATCAGATAAGCGTGCAGATCGGCCACATCCTGCAACTGCATCTTGGCATAAGACGCATAGGGCAGGGCGGGATAAAGGTGTTCGCCGGTTTTCGACACGCCGCGCGTCAGGGCATTTGCCAGATCCAGGGCGGACCACCCGCCAATGCCTGCCGTTGGATCGGGGCTGATGTTGGGCGCAAGAAAGCTGCCAAAGGGCGAAGCAAAGCGTTGCCCGCCCGCCAGCACCAATTGCGCCTCGCCCTCGGCCCCCGGTGCCATGTGGCAAGACGCGCAGCCCGCGGCCAAAAACACCCATTCGCCCGCGGCCGCATCCCCTTGCAGGCCCGCCATGGCATCGGCGGGCAAAGGAGAGGGCAAAGTATACCAATAAAGGCCCGCGCCGCCAAGAACGCCAAGGATCAACAGGTTGCGTAGAATTTTCATCGCCAGTCTCCTGCCGCGGTTGTTTGCAGCCTAACCGCCCCGGCGCGGAATGTCAGGGCCTTAGGGGCGATCTTTCATTGAATTGACCGTGAGCCAGTCTGGCCAGCCAAACACCCGTTCCACCCCGGCCACGGCCAGACATGCTGCAATGATCCCACCATAAATCAGCACTTGTCGCATTGACGGGGGGCGTGCCGCCAGCCGCTTGGCGCGCACCAGCATCCGGGGCCAGTTCACGCCGCATCATCCGTAAACCGCACCTTGCCGATATAGGGCAGGTTGCGGTCGCGTTGGGCAAAGTCGATGCCATAGCCCACGACAAATTCATCGGGGATGTCAAAGCCGGTCCAGGTCGCTTTGATCGGCACTTCGCGGCGCGAGGGCTTGTCCAGCAGCGCACAAATCTCCAGCCGCTTTGGCTCGCGGGCCTCCAGCAGGCGTTTCACATGGGTCAGGGTATAGCCGGTATCAACAATATCCTCGACCACAAGCACATCGCGGCCGGCAATCTCGCCGCGAATATCCTTTAGAATCCGCACTTCACGGCTGGAATGCATGGAATCGCCGTAGCTGGAGGCTTCCAGAAAATCCACCTCAACCGGCAGATCAATCTCGCGCACGAGGTCTGCGATAAAGACAAACGATCCGCGCAGCAGCCCCACGACCACCAGTTTGTCGGTGCCGCGAAAATGCGCTGTGATTTCCCGCGCCAACTCCTCGACCCTTGCAGCGATGGATTTGGCGCTGATCATCTGGTCGATCACATATTTCGGATCGGGCGGGCTTTGCGGCATTGCAACCTCTGGGCAACCTGTGGCGGGGACGTGCTTTGTTTTGACCCATGGCAGGGCGGTTGGAAAGGGCAAAGGCAAAGGGGGTGCGCGGATTGTCCCCCTTGATCTTCGCGCGTGCTTTGGCGAAACCTTGCGCATAAGGAACCGGAATGCCGACCCACCATGAGATAAAGCCGCTGCCCTACAGCGCCCAGCAGATGTATGATCTGGTGGCCGATGTGGCGCGATACCCCGAATTCCTGCCGTGGAATTCCGCCGCGCGCATCCGCTCTCGCAAGCCGATAGAGGGCGGCGAGGTGATGGAGGCAGATCTGGTGATCAGCTTCAAGGTCTTTCGCGAACGCTTTGCCAGCCGGGTAACGTTGATGCCGCAGGAGCGGAAGATCCTCACCGAATATCTGGATGGGCCGTTCAAATACATGAAATCCACCTGGACATTCCGTGAGGCGGGGTCGGGCTGCGAGGTGGAATTCTTTGTCGATTTCGAATTCAAGAATGCCATTTTGCAAGGCATCATCGGGCTGGTGTTCAACGATGCCATGCAGCGCGTGGTGCGCGCCTTTGAACGGCGCGCGGCGGTGCTTTATGGCGCGCGTTAGGCCTTAGGTCAGCGCATGCGCCAGCAACGCCAGCGCATGATTCCGTGCCGCCTTGCGCAGTTTTTTGCGGCCCAAAGCGCCGAACTCCACCGTTTCGGCCCATGTCGGCATGCCGTGCTTGGCCACCGCAAAACACACGCGGCCTTCGGGTTTATGCTCACTGCCGCCCGGGCCCGCGATGCCGGTGATGGAAACCGCCAGCCCCACCTTGGCCCGCGTCAGCGCGCCCATAGCCATCTCACGCGCGACGGGCTCTGAGACCGCGCCATGTTCGGCCAAGGTTTGCGCTTGCACGCCCAACATCTCTTGTTTGGCCGCGTTGGAATAGGTGACAAAGCCGCGATCAAACACATCCGAAGACCCCGCCACATCGGTCAGCGCAGCGGCCACCATGCCGCCCGTGCAGCTTTCCGCCGTGGCGATGGTTAGTCCCCAAAACCGGGCGCGGCGCAAGATCTTGGCGGGTTTCATCGCAGGATGATCCCATGCCACAGCCCGCCGCAGACCATGACGGCCAAGCCCGCAAACAGCCCGGCCCATAGGTCATCCAGCATCACCCCCGCCGCATCATGCCGCCGGTCGGCCCGGCCCACCAGCCACGGCTTCCAGATATCGAACAGCCGGAAAAACAGAAATGCCGCGATCCAGCCGGGGTAGGCGTCAACCGCCCAATTCTCCATCCCGCGATGCCAAAAGGCCGCCGCCGGGAACAACAACGCCAGCCATTGGCCCGCGACCTCATCTATGACCACTTCTGACGGGTCATCGCCGGGGCCACAGACCCGGGCGCAGACCCAGAACCCCAAAGCCGTCACCGCCACGGTCGCCACGACCAGCATGGGAAAGCCCAAATAACGATCAATCGCCAGCCCCAGCCCCACAGCCACCGCCGACCCCCAAGTGCCCGGCGCGGGCCGCATCAGGCCAACACCGAAAAACGTGGCGACCGCGCGGCTCATGCTTTCACCAGCGCGCAGGTGGCAAGGGCGGCAATGCCTTCGCGACGTCCGGTAAAACCAAGACCTTCAGAGGTGGTGGCCTTGACCGATACCCGGGCTATATCAACCGCCATGATCCGTGCCAATTCAGACGCCATTTCAACAGCATGCGGGCCGATCTTGGGGTATTCACAGACCAAAGTCACATCGCAATTGCTGATTGCAAACCCCATGTCCCGCGCCATATTTGCCGCGTGGGTCAGGAAGATATGGCTGGAAGCCCCCTTCCATTGCGGGTCTGACGGCGGGAAATGCCGGCCAATATCTCCAGCCGCCAAGGCGCCGTAAATCGCATCGGTCAACGCATGCATCCCCACATCGGCGTCCGAATGGCCCAATAGCCCCTGCGCATGCGGCACGCGCACGCCGCACAGCCAGACATGGTCGCCCTCACAAAACGCATGCACGTCATAGCCATTGCCCAGCCGGATATCCATTGCACGCGCCCTCAAGATCGCCTCGGCGCGGGCAAAATCGCCCGCAAAGGTCAGTTTCAGATTATCCTCAGATCCCTCGACGATGGCCACGTCAAGCCCTGCCGCGCGGGCCACCTCGACATCATCCGCCGACCCACCCGGATGGGCGCGGTGGGCGGCCAGGATTTCATCAAACCGGAAGGCCTGCGGGGTTTGCGCCCGAAACAGCCCCGCGCGGTCTTGTGTGCCGGTCACCAGACCCGCATCGCCGCGCCACAGCGCATCGGTTACCGCCAGCGCCGGGGCGGCGGCGGCGGACTGGTCCAACGCCGCCACCAACCGCGCAATCAGCGCAGGCGGCACCAAAGGCCGCGCGCCGTCATGGATCAAAACCCGGGTCACGCTGGTGCCCGCCAAAGCCTCCAGCGCGTTGCGCACGCTGGCCGCCCGCGTGTCGCCGCCAATGACCAGTTGCGCGGTGGGTGCCAGAGCGCGCGCGCGCGAAAAATCATCGGGATGCACCACCAAAACCACCTGATGCCCGGCAAAAGCCGCCATAGTATGGGCCAGCACCGGCTGCCCGGCCAGATCTTGCCATTGCTTGGGAACATCCCCGCCCGCGCGGCTGCCTCGACCTGCGGCGACGATGATGATGGCAAGGGTCATTCGGGCTGTCCTATGGTTCCCCCCTCTCTCTAGGCCAAGCGGGCAAGTCTGACAATCTGGCGCGAAACCAGGCATCTGTGCCTAAATATTGTGCAACGCCTGAATTTCAGGCATGACAGCGCCAGCCAAGCCGTGGCCATGCTGTTGCCGCCCTCGCCTTGGCCCTAGCCTTGGATCACCCTGAAAGGACCACCTTTGCCCCTGACCCTTGGCCCCGTGATCGTTGATCCGCCCGTTTTGCTGGCCCCTTTGGCTGGGATCACCGATCTGCCGTTTCGCCGCCTTGTTGGCCGCTTTGGCGCGGGGCTGGTGGTGTCTGAGATGGTGGCGAGTGATGAGGTTTTGCGCGCCCAACCCTTGGCGCGGGCGCGGGCGGAACTGGGGTTCGACCAAGTTGCCACCTCGGTTCAGCTGGCGGGGCGCGACCCTGCGCTGATGGCCGAGGCGGCGAAGTGGTGCGAAGGGCAGGGGGCAAAACTGATTGATATCAACATGGGCTGCCCGTCAAAGCGGGTGACAACCGGCCTGTGCGGGTCAGCGTTGCTGCGCGATCTGGATCTGGCGATGGATCTGGTGCGCGCCGTGGTGGGGGCGGTGCAGGTGCCGGTGACGCTGAAGACCCGGCTGGGCTGGGATGATACCGATCTGAACGCACCCGAGTTGGCGCGCCGCGCCGAAGGGGCAGGGGTGCGAATGGTGGTCATTCATGGCCGCACGCGCTGTCAATTCTACAAGGGCCGCGCCGATTGGCAGGCCATTCGGGCGGTGAAAGAGGCGGTAAATATCCCCGTCATCGCCAATGGCGATATTGTGGATGCAGACACCGCGCGGCAAGCGCTGGCGCAATCTGGCGCCGATGGCGTGATGGTCGGGCGCGGCATCCAAGGCGCGCCCTGGCGGTTGGCGCAGATCGCCCATGCGCTGCATGGAACCCCGGCACCCGTGATCCCCGAAGGGGCCGCGCGCGCAGCCATGATCATCGGGCATTATGAGGATATGCTGTCCTTCTACGGCACGGATCTGGGCCTGCGCTGTGCGCGAAAACACCTCGGTTGGCATCTGGAAGAGGCAGGCCTGCCGCAAGCCCGTGACGCCATTCTAACCTCAACCGACCCCGCCCATGTCATTCATCTGCTGCAAGAGGCCTTTGCAGAGATGGAGGCCGCATGACCCCCGATCCGGTTCCCGGTGGCCTCTGGGCGGCGCTGCCACTACCGGCGTTGGTGATCGACGCCGCAGGGGTCATTCGCGCCGTAAACCCCGCCGCAGAGACGTTTTTGAACACCTCGGCCCGCACGCTTCTTGGCCATCCGGTGCTGGACCGCCTATCCATCGATGCCCCTATCGAAGACGCCTTTGCCCGCGCCCGCGCCAACCAATCGCCTTTGTCTATCAATGATGTCGATGTCACCGGAGGGGCGCGCGCGCCGGTTCAATGCTCGGTCCATTTGACGCCGATGCAAGACGGCCCTGACCTTCTGCTGATCTTGTCGCCACGCGAGATGGGCGACCGTCTGGCCCGCGCCACGGCTGGCAAATCCTCGGTCAAATCCGCCATCGGCATGGCCGAGATGCTGGCGCATGAGATTAAAAACCCGCTCGCGGGCATCTCTGGCGCCGCCCAACTCCTGTCGATGTCTCTGCCGCCCGAGGATCAGGAATTGACCGATCTGATCGTCGAAGAAACCCGCCGCGTGGTGAAATTGCTGGAGCAGGTTGAGCAGTTCGGCAACACCCGCCCGCCCGACCTTTGCGCTGTGAACATCCACGACGCGCTGGACCGCGCCCGTATTTCTGCCCGGATGGGCTTTGCCGCCCATATGCAGATCGTGCAGGATTATGACCCGTCCTTGCCGCTGACTTTTGCCGACCCGGATCAGTTGATGCAGGTGTTCCTGAACCTGATCCGCAACGCCGCCGAGGCCGCAAAGGGCCAGCCCGGCACCCTCCGCCTCCGCAGCTATTACGACCATTCCTTGCGGATGCGCCGCCCGGATGGCACCGCCGCCGCCCTGCCATTAACGATCGAGATTACCGATGATGGCCCCGGCATCCCCCCCGCCATCGCAGCCGATATATTCGAGCCCTTTGTATCTGGCCGCGACAATGGCACCGGCCTTGGGTTGGCACTGGTGGCCAAGATCATCACCGATCACGGCGGCTGGATCAGCGTCGACAGCATCCCCGGCCGCACCACCTTTCGCCTGTCACTGCCCGTGGCCCCCAAAGACCAACAGAAAGGCCTGTAGATGGACGGCACCATTCTGATCGCCGACGATGACCGCACCATCCGCACCGTGCTGACCCAAGCCCTGACAAGGGCGGGCTGCAAAGTGCATGCGACCTCCAGCCTGATGACCCTGATGCGCTGGGTCGAAGAGGGGATGGGCGATCTGGTGATCTCAGACGTCATCATGCCCGATGGCAACGGGCTTGATGCGCTGCCGCGCATCACCCGCCTGCGCCCGGGCCTGCCCGTCATCGTGATATCGGCCCAAAACACCATCATGACCGCCATTCAAGCGACCGAGGCGCAGGCCTTCGACTATCTTCCCAAACCCTTTGATCTGCCCGATCTGATGAAACGCTGCGCCCGCGCGTTAGAGCATAAACGCACGACTCCCACCGCTCCGCCGCGTCCGGCAAGCAATGATCTTCCGCTGATCGGGCGCAGCCCTTTGATGCAAACGCTGTATCGCATGGTCGCAAAGGTGATGAACACCGATCTGGCCGTCTTGATCACGGGTGAAAGCGGCACTGGCAAAAGCCTGCTGGCCCGCGCCCTGCATGATCTGTCAGACCGCCGCGCCGCCGGGTTGATCGCGGTGCAACCCAGCGATCTTGCCGCGCCCGATGGCCCCAAAGCCCTACTGGCCCGCGCCAAAGCCGGCACTTTGCTGTTTGACGAGGTGGCCGATCTGGGCGAAGACGCCCAAGCCCGCCTTGCGCGCCTGCTAGACATGATCAGCGCGGGCGATCCGCAATCCGCCCCGCGCATCATCGCCACCAGTCAGGCCGATCTTGCCCAACGCATCCAATCCGGCCGCTTTCGTCTGGATCTGTTCTACCGGCTGGGCGGCGTTGCCCTGCACATGCCCGCCTTGCGCGACCGCGCCGAAGATATCCCCCTTCTGGCCGATCACTTCCTGTCCCGCCCCACAGACCCCCAGCGCCAAATGGCGCCCGAGGCGGCCAGCTTTCTGCGCACCCGCCCCTGGCCCGGCAACGTCCGCCAGTTGGAAAACACGATTCGCCGCCTGCTGGTCACCGCTTCTGATCCCGTGATCACAGCGGCAGAGCTGACCTTGGCGTTGGATGGCGCACCTGCTTTTTCCACCTCCACCGGTGAAGCCGATGACGACCGCCTGTCCGCCAGCATCACCCGCCACCTCCAGCGCTATTTCGATCTGCACGGCGAGCAATTGCCCCCCCCCGGCGTCTATCAGCGCGTTTTGCGAGAGTTGGAGACCCCGCTGATCAAGATCGCCTTGGATGCAACGTCAGGAAATCAGGCGAAATGCGCCGATCTTTTGGGCCTGAATCGCAATACTTTGCGCAAGAAGATCACTGACCTCGATATCCGCGTGACACGGGGCCGCAAATTGATGTAAAAACGCAACATCAAGCGTGTCGTTCGGGCTGCACCTCGGACGCGCCACCAGATGTAGCGGGTTATGAAAAGCCAGAACAGCGCCCTGCGCCGAGATTTATGGACAAGATTGTCACGCCTGCGCCGCTTGCGCCGGGTGCAAACGGCCATGACCCTCGGCTTGGTGTTCCTTGGGCCCGTGCTGGTTGTGGCGACGTTTCTGGCGCTGGGGCCGCTGAACCAAGGCGGCCGCTCGCCCGCGCTGCGGCTGATCCTTCTGGTCGATCTGGTCTATGTGCTGGTCGTTGCGGCCTTGGTTCTGGCCCGTGTGGCGCGGATGATTTCCGACCGTCGCAGTCGTTCGGCCGGGTCACGTCTGCACCTGCGGCTGACGGGCGTTTTCGCGGGTATGGCGCTGGTGCCAACTGTGCTTGTCGCCGTTTTCGCAGTTCTCTCGGTTAATCTGGGGCTTGAGGGCTGGTTTTCCGATCGTGTCCGCTCGGTCGTCGGCTCTTCTTTGGCGGCGGCCCAAGCCTATGAGGGCGAACAGCGCGCCGATCTGACCGATGATGCAACCACGCTGGCCGCCTATCTGAATCTGGCCAAGCAAAAGACCTTTTTCCTGCGAGATGATCAATTGCGCCCGCTGCTTAGTCAGGGTCAGGAACAGATCCAGCGTGGGTTGAAAGAGGCCTATCTGATCGACGGCACTGGCACCCTGCGCACGCGCGGCGACCGCTCTTACCTCTTCGGCTTCGAAGAGGTCACGATGGAGAATCTGCAGCGCGCCCGCGAGCTTGGTCCCCAGTTGATAGAAGACTGGGAAAACAATGAATTCCGCGCCCTTGTTCACCTAGAAGCCTTTGCCGATCGCTATCTTTACGTCAGCCGCAATGTCGATGGCTCCATCCTGTCTTTGCTGGATGAAACCCAACAAACCGTGCAGCTTTATAACCAGTTGGAGAATGATCGCGGGCGTCTTTTGCTGAACTTCGGCTTTATTTATCTCGGCTTTGCGCTGATCCTAATTCTGGCAGCCGTCTGGCTGGGCCTGTGGTTTGCCGAACGTCTGGCGCGGCCTGTTGGGCGGCTGGCTGGGGCTGCCCAAATGGTCGGCGCGGGCGATCTGGATGTGCAGGTGCCCGAAGAAGAGGGCGATGATGAAATCGCCATGATGGGCCGGCTGTTCAACCAGATGACCCGCCAGCTGAAAGGCCAGCGCGACGCGCTGATGGACAGCCACAGCCAGACCGAACGCCGCCGCCGATTGTTTGATTCCGTCCTCTCTAACGTCACCGCTGGGGTTATGGGGCTGGATGCCATGGGCCGGGTGGATTTCGTCAACCGCGCCGCAGAGCGTTTGTTGGACATTCCCGCAGAGCAGCAAGATGCAGCGCTTGATCAGGCCGTTCCAGAGTTTTCAAACCTTTTCCAACGCTTACGAGAAGAAGGTGATGCCGTTGTTCAAGAAGAAGTCCGCCTGACCCGGCGCGGCAAATTGGAAAGCCTGCTGGTCAGGATGAGCGTGCGCCGGAACGAAGACGGCGGGCTTGAGGGCTTTGTGGTGGCCTTTGACGATGTGACAGATCTGGTCACCGCGCAGCGCATGGCCGCTTGGGGCGATGTGGCGCGCCGCATCGCGCATGAAATCAAAAACCCGCTGACCCCCATCGCGCTCTCGGCCGAGCGGATCAAACGCAAGTTTAAGTCTCAGGTGCAACAGCCTGAAGACCTTGAACAATATACCGATGTGATCGTGCGCCAGACCAACGATCTGCGCCGGATCGTCGATGAATTCTCAAAATTCGCCCGCATGCCAGAACCAGACCGCAAGGAAACCGATCTGGTCCGCCTGTTGCGCGATGCCCTGACATTGCAAGAAAGCGGCCAACCGAACGTGCGCTTTCAGGCCGATATTCCCGAAGGCCCGGTTCTCCTGGATCTGGACGCCACGATGATCTCTCAGGCTCTGACCAACTTGATCAAGAACGCCGGAGAAGCCATTGAATCCTTGCAAGAAAAAGGCGCACCCCCGGGCCTGATCCCGGAAATTCATATCCAGCTGCTGGTTGAAGATGGCGACAGCCTGATCCGCATTTCCGACAATGGCATCGGCCTGCCACCCGACCGCGCGCGGCTGTTTGAGCCTTACGTCACCACTCGCGAAAAGGGCACCGGCCTTGGCCTGCCCATCGTGAAAAAGATCATCGAGGAACATGGCGGCACGCTGGCCCTGCTGGACGCCGAACCATTCAAAGACAACGCCCACGCCGGCGCCATGGCCGAGATCCGCCTACCGCGGCTCGCCAAGCGTCGCCTGGGCCGAAACATGGGCGCGCTATCAGCGGGCCAAGGGGGTTGAGAGCATGAGTATTCTGATCGTTGACGACGAAAAGGACATCCGCGAGTTGATCGGAGATATCCTGAAGGACGAGGGGTTTACCATTCGTCTGGCCGGTAATTCCGACGATTGCATGGCCGAAATCAACGCTGAGCCGCCCAGCTTGATGATCCTGGATATCTGGCTGAAAGACAGCCGGATGGATGGCATCGACATCCTCAAATCGGTCAAGCGCGACAACCCCGATATTCCGATCATCATCATCTCGGGCCATGGCAACGTGGAAATCGCTGTCGCGGCTATCAAGCAAGGCGCTTATGATTTCATCGAAAAGCCCTTTAACATCGACCAGTTGATGGTCGTGGTTTCCCGCGCGATGGAGACCAGCCGTTTGCGCCGCGAAAATCAGGAACTGCGCCGCAAGGATGTGACTGCGTCCGAGATGATTGGATCAAGTGCATCCTTCAAGCTTTTGAAAGCAAACCTTGAAAAGGTAACCAAGTCAAATGGCCGCGTCATGCTGACGGGGGCTGCGGGGTCGGGCAAGGAACTGGCCGCGCGCTTTATCCATACCAATTCCAACCGCGCCTCGGCCCCCTTCATCACCGTCTCTTCCGCCACGGTCGAAGCTGACCGGATGGAAGAAGTCCTCTTTGGCCGCGAGACCGCCGAGCGCGGCGTAGAGCAGGGTCTGCTCGAGCAAGCCCATGGCGGCGTGGTTTATTTCGACGAGGTCGGCGATATGCCCGCCGGCACCCAAAGCAAGATCCTGCGCGTCTTGACCGAGCAGCAATTCACCCGCCAAGGCGGCGCTGACAAAGTCCGGGTTGATCTGCGTGTTATATCCTCCACCAACCGCGATTTGCCGGCCGAGATCCGCGCCGGGCGGTTCCGGCAAGAGCTGTTTGACCGGCTGAACGTCGTCCCCATCGCCGTGCCGCCGCTGTCGGATCGCCGCGAGGATATTCCCGAATTGACCCGTTATTTCGTCGATTGGTTCCACCGGACCCAAGGCCTGCCCGCCCGCACTTTGGGCCAAGAGGCCGAAGCCGTTTTGCAAACCATGCCGTGGCCCGGCAATATCCGCCAGCTGCGCAATATTATTGAACGGGTGCTGATCCTTGGCGAAGGCGGCGGCGTGATTGAGGCCAAAGAGCTGCCCGGTCTGGAACCCACAAGTCAAAACGGCGGCAACAGCGATGGTATGATCCTTGGCGGCACCATCGCCACCTTGCCCCTGCGCGAAGCGCGCGAGTTGTTTGAACGCGAATATCTGCTGACCCAGATCAACCGCTTTGGCGGCAACATCAGCCGAACAGCTAATTTTGTGGGGATGGAGCGCAGCGCTTTGCACCGCAAGTTGAAATCCTTGGGGGTGGTCACCGGGGCCAAAGGGGCAGGGCGCGGCGTGGCGATGGATGACGACGACGACGAATAGCGCCGCCCTCTGACAGCCGCATAGAATTGACCCTTGCCGCCGCAAATGGCAAACAGGGGGCCAGCGGGTCAGCCGCCCCAAAAAGGACGAACCCATGAAGGTGATCATCTGCGGTGCGGGTCAGGTGGGCTGGCAGATTGCCCGCCACCTGTCGGGCGAGAAAAACGATGTCACTGTCGTTGATGTCAACGCCGATCTTGTGCGCCGCGCCACGGAAACGCTGGATGTGCAGGGCGTGGTCGGCTTTGCCAGCCACCCGGACGTGCTGGAACGGGCAGGGGCCCGCGACGCCGATATGATCATCGCCGCCACCTATAGCGATGAGGTGAACATGGTCTGTTGCCAGATCGCGCAATCGGCCTTTAACGTTACCCGGAAGATTGCCCGGATCCGGGCGCAGGAATACCTCGATACCGCCTATTCCGATGTCTACAATCTGGATCGTCTGGCGATTGACGTGGTGATCAGCCCCGAACGCGAAGTGGCCGAGGCCGCCCTGCAACGCCTTGCTGCCCCGGCCACTTTTGACACTGAGATGTTCATGAGCGGGCGCGCCCAGCTGTTGGGCATTGCGCTTGCCGAAGATTGCCCCGTCATCAACACGCCCCTGCGCCAGTTGAATGAGCTGTTCCCCACCTTGCGCGCCATCGTGGTTGGCGTGCGCCGCGAAGGCCGGTTGTTTGCCCCCGATCCGGGCGACCAGCTGCTGCCCGAGGATCAGATTTATATTTTCACCAACACCCAAGACGTGAACCGCTGTCTGGAAATTTTTGGAAAAAAGAACCAAAAGCAAGAACGCGTGGTGATTATCGGCGGCGGCAATGTCGGCCTTGGCGTGGCCAAAGCCTTGGAAACCCGCACCGAGCGCACCCGTGCGAAGATCATTGAGAAAGACCGCCCCACCGCCGAACGCGCCGCTGACGCGCTGGAACGCACCATCGTTTTGCATGGCGACGGCATGGATATGGATCTGCTGATGGAGGCCTCCATCGACCGCGCCGATGCCGTTCTGGCGGTGACCGATGATGATAAGACCAACCTTCTTGTCGCGGTGCGGGCCAAGCAGGCGGGCTGCCGTCTGGCGATTGCCTTGGTCAATGATCCCACCCTTGCGCCCTTGATTTCCGCCCTTGATATTGATGCCTATATCAACCCGCGCGCCACCACGGTCTCGTCGATCCTGCGCCACATCCGGCATGGCCGGGTCCGCGCCGTTTACTCCATCGGCAACGCCGAGGCCGAGTTGATCGAGGCGCAAGTGATGTCCACCAGCCCGATGTCGGGGCGTCTGGTGCGCGAGATTGAGTTTCCCGAAGGCGTGCTGGTGGGCGCCGTGATGAAGGGCGAAAAAGTGATGAAACCCACCGGCGATCTGCGGATCGAGGCTGGCGATGTGATCGCCATGTTCGCCATGACCAAAGACGTCCCCGAGGTCGAGCGCCTGTTGCAGGTCTCGATCGACTTTTTCTGATGCTGACCCGGATATTACAGCTGCCACTGATTGTCATCCTGTTGGGGGCGACGGGTTTGGCCTGCTGGTTGCCTGCGGGCTACGCCTTGGCGCTGCGCGATCACGGCACGGCGCGGGCCTTCTTTTATTCCGGCGGTGCCTTGTTGGTGATCACGGTGATGCTTGCGCTGGCCACCGCCGCATGGCGGCCGCAAAATGTGGCGCGCAGCCATCTGGCCACGCTGGTCGGGGCCTATCTGATACTGCCCTTGGCCATGGCACTGCCCTTTGTGCAAGCGGTGCCCGACACCACCCTGACCAATGCGTGGTTCGAGATGTTGTCATCTTTCACCACCACCGGTGCCACCGGCTATGCGCCAGAACGCCTTGCCCCGGCCGTGCATCTGTGGCGCGCCACGGTGGGCTGGATGGGTGGATTTTTCATTCTCTTAGCCGCCTATTCCATACTTGCCCCCCTGAACCTTGGCGGGGCCGAGGTGATTTCGGGCCGCGTGCCCGGCCGTGGGGCCACCCAGATCACCCGTATCGCCGATCCCTCGCAGAGGATGATTCGCTATGCCGCCGCTATTTTGCCCGTCTACGCCGCCCTGACGCTGACGCTTTGGGTCGCCCTCTTGATCGCCGGGGAAAACGGTCTGATCGCCTTGGCCCATGCGATGGGCACGCTTAGCACCTCTGGCATCTCGGCAGGCAACGGCGTGGCCTCTTCGCAATCGGGTCTGGCCGGAGAGGTTCTGATCCTGATTTTTCTTGTCTTCGCCGTCACCCGCCGCGCGTTGCCTTTTACCGGGCTGGCCGACCGCACTCGGCCCTTGGGCCGCGACCCTGAATTGCGCATTGCCTCTTTGCTAGTCGTGCTGGTGCCGCTGATCTTGTTTGCCCGCCACTGGTTCGTCTCCTTGCGCGATGACGGGTTGGAACTGGTCCCCGGCGCCCTATCCGGCGCGGTCTCCACCCTCTGGGGCGCGTTTTTCACTGCCGCGTCGTTCCTGACCACCACCGGCTATGAAAGCGCCCATTGGGCCTCGGCCCGGCTGTGGTCTGGCCTGCAAGCCCCCGGCATGATGCTTTTGGGCCTTGCCATCGTGGGCGGCGGCGTGGCCACCACGGCGGGCGGTGTCAAACTTTTGCGCGTCTACGCCTTGTTCCGCCACGGAGAGCGCGAGTTGGAGCGGATCGTCCACCCCAATTCCATTGGTGGCCAAGGTGCCGAAGCCCGCCGTCTGCGGCGTGAGGGCGCCTATATGGCTTGGATCTTTTTCATGCTCTTTGCCATGTCCATCGTGCTGACCACCTTGTTCCTGTCGATGGCAAATGTAGACTTCCGCACCGCCTTGGTGCTGGCAATATCCGCGCTGACCACCACTGGCCCCTTGGCCGATGTCGCCCTTGCCGCCCCCATCGGCTACGCCCAGCAAACCGCCCTCGTAAAGCTGATCCTTGGCAGCGCGATGATCGTGGGGCGGTTGGAAACGCTGGCCCTGATTGTCCTTTTGGCCCCGGCAGGCTGGCGGCGATAGGTGGGCGGGATGCAACAATTCTGAATGCTATAAGTAACAGGTTGAATTTGGCTCTGGAATCTCTCTAAATCCCGGCCCATACTTGGCTTTGCCCTTCCGTAAAGGGCAGGATCCCGGCAGGTCTGATCTGCCCCTATTATAGACTCGCGGTTTAACGCGGTGCAAAACAAGGCGAACAACTATGGCTGGCGATAAGCAAAACCTGCAGGACGCGTTTCTGAACCATGTCCGCAAGGCCAAGGTGCCTGTAACGATTTTCCTGATCAACGGTGTCAAGCTGCAGGGTGTTATCACTTGGTTCGATAATTTCTGCGTTCTTTTGCGCCGCGATGGTCAATCTCAGCTGGTCTATAAGCACGCCATTTCCACCATCATGCCCGGCGCGCCGATCAGCCTTTATGAGGGTGAAGACTGATTTCGCACATCGATCAAGATGACGAAGAGTTGCCTCCTGCCGATGGGCAGGGGGATAAATTCCATGACACGGCCGAGGCCGCAACCCGCGCCATCGTCCTGCATCCCGACACCCGCGCCCGCCAGACCCGCCGCCTGCCTGAACATGGTCTGGCCGAGGCGGTAAGTCTGGCCGCCGCCTTGCCCGGCCTTGATGTTCTGTGGGCCGAGGTTGTTCGCCTGCCCAAGGCGCAGCCCGGTATGCTGTTCGGCTCTGGCAAGGTTCAGGAACTCAAATCCCGCATCAAGGCCGATGAGGTTGAACTGGTCTTGATCGACGGCATCGTCACCCCAGTGCAGCAGCGCAATCTGGAAAAGGAATGGGGCGTCAAACTGCTGGACCGCACCAGCCTTATTCTTGAAATTTTCTCGGACCGCGCCCGCACCCGTGAAGGCGTGTTGCAGGTTGAACTGGCAGCCCTGTCCTACCAACGCTCCCGCCTTGTCCGCGCTTGGACCCACCTTGAACGCCAACGCGGTGGCTTTGGTTTTGTTGGCGGCCCGGGCGAGACCCAGATCGAATCCGACCGCCGCGCCATTGATGACCAAGTCGTCCGGTTAAAGCGGCAATTGGACCAAGTGGTGAAAACCCGCGAACTGCACCGCGCCGCCCGCGCCAAAGTACCGTTCCCGATTGTTGCCTTGGTCGGCTATACCAACGCTGGCAAATCGACCCTGTTCAACCGCACGACAGGGGCCGAGGTGCTGGCCAAAGACATGCTGTTCGCCACGCTGGACCCAACCATGCGCGGCGTCACCCTGCCATCGGGCAGCAAAATCATCCTGTCAGACACCGTGGGCTTTATCTCTGATCTGCCCACCCAACTGGTCGCCGCCTTCCGCGCGACCTTGGAAGAGGTGCTGTCAGCCGACCTGATCTTGCATATCCGCGATATCTCCCACCCGGAATCGGCTGAACAATCCGCCGATGTGGCCGACATCTTGCAATCCTTGGGCGTCTCTGAGGACACCAAGATGCTAGAGGTCTGGAATAAGTTGGATCTGGTTGATCCGGTTGCCTATGAGGCGCTTATTGCGCAGGCCGCCCAGCGCCCGTCGGTGTTTCCTGTCTCGGCCCTTACGGGTGAAGGAATCGCGCCTTTGCTGGCCGCCGTGTCGCAGATTTTGGATCAAGACCGCACCGATGCCCGGCTGAAACTGCCCTTTTCCGATGGTCGCCGCCGCGCCTGGCTGCATGATCACCACATCGTCACCGATGAACGCAACGGCGAAGAGGGATGGCACATCACCGTCCGCTGGACCGCCCGCCAAGAGGCGCAGTGGCGCGGGCTTTAGGCACCCAGGCGGGTTATTCGGCCGGATCAGGCGGGTAAAGCCACGTTACCCCTTCGGCAGCGCCGCGCGCCAGATCGGGGTCCAGCGACATTGGAATATACGCGCCGCGCCGCCAGAGCTCGCCCAGATCATCATAGTGACGGCTGAGCAGATGGCCCGATTGCCCGGTGGCGGTGATAAAAACCGAACTATCCGGGTCAGCAAAGTCGTAAACTCCGCGATAGCCCGCGCCGTTGACGTTCAAAAAGGGGTTGTCGCCAAAGCCCCGCGTCTTGCCGCGCATCAAGGTATCATCACCGCCCGAAGTGGATTGGCGGATGTTCACGAACCAGCCCAGAAACGGCACATTGCCCAAGATCGGATGGTCATGCGTGGCGATATGCGCATCGCCCCAGCGCCAGCTTTCCAGATTGGGGCCATATTGCTCGGTCAGGCGCAACAGCGCCTCATCCAGCGCAACCTGGGCCAGCTCAGCGCAGGTCTCGACCGGGGCAGATTGGCGCACATCGCACCAGACCGACGCGCCGCCGGTGTTGCGGTAGACCCTTTCGATAAAGGTGGAATCGGGGCGGGTAAAGCGGTCAGCCATTGGTCCCAATTCATCGCGGATCAGCTTGTCCATCAACACCCGCAACCACGCTTCGGCAATCAAAGGCTCGGGCAAATGCTCATTCATCTTGCCGTTCCACGCGGCCAGCAAAATCAGCGCCCGCTGGCGCAGCCGCTCTGGTGTGCCTTCGGCTGCCGGGGTGCCGGTAAACCACAGTTCCGCCCCGATCAGCGGCAGCAGCGCGCGGGCCGTGGGGTTGACCGTATCCAACTGCGCCTCGATGAAAATATCGCGGGTTTGCACAGCGCTGAGTTGCATCAAGGTCAACCAGCGCTGAATCCGCTGGGTATCGCCCCACACAAAACTAAGGTGGCGCGGAAAGGGGCGGTCCACCGTCTTGTTGTTGGTATTGCCCAGCAAACCTGAATCCGGGTTCAGGAACTGCGGGTTCTCGCTGTAATCATAGATCCCCTTGAACCCCACCGCCAGGTTCCAGCCCGGGCTGGGCATCCGCCCCTGACCGGGGTTGGCCGCATCGCGCATGGGCAGCGCGCCAATCACCTGCATCGCAATCCCATCTGGCCCGGCCAGCATCAGGTTCTGTGCGGGCGCCACATGCAACCGGCCCGCAGCCATCGCCTGCGCCACTGTATCGGCCCGCATCACCCCCATCGCCGCCGCGATTGATGTATCAGCGCCGCTTGACCCCGTCCAACTTAGCGCCGCCACATGCCCTGCAGGCGTCACCGCCGCCAGCCCCATCTGTGTGCCCGGCAACACCGGCCCATTGCGCGTCCAGCGCAAGGTCAGTGTGACGGGCGTGGCATCCTTGACCGTCACAATGGTCTGCCGGGTCTCAAACGTGCCCCAACTGCCATCCGGCAAAGCATATTCTTCGGTATTGGCGGGGTTCAGCCGTTCAATCACCAGATCCTGATCATCAACATAGGCCGTGGTCAGGCCCCAGCCCAACCGCTCACTTCGCCCGACCAGCACGGCAGGCACCCCCGGCACCGTGCCGCCGATCACCCCGCCCGAGGCCAATTCCAGCCGCGCCAGATACCACAGCGTCGGCGCGCTGAGCGCATTATGCGGATCATTTGCCAACAAAGCCCCGCCCGCCGCCGATTTCCCCGCGGCTGCGGCCCAGACGTTCGATGCCCCCGCCATTCCAATCGCAGGCAAGGGCGACAGTCCCGCCGTCTGCACCGGCGCAGCCCCCCCCGGAACTGCCCCGGGGATCAGCGCCGCATAGGGCAGGGCGGCCACAGCCCCCATCGGATCATCGGGTTGAATATCGGCCAAACGCTCATTTGGCAGCAACAAGGATAATTCGGCCCGCAACACCTCGGACACCGCCTGATCTGACGATTGCAGCGCCATCAACTTCATCACAGCAATCGAATCCGCCGGAGCCCAAGCCGAAATCTCGGTAGAAAATAGCCAGAATTCCGGGGCGCCACGCCCGCGCGCGCCGGAGTTTATCTGCCCAACCCAAGCATTCACCCCCGCCGAATAGGATTCAAGCGCCGAAAGGGTCTGGGCGTCCAGCGCTTTTACCGATTGCAACGACAGCCCGTAGATATCCAGCCGCCGCATCAGCTCATCCGTTCCCAGCGTGCGCGCGCCGTAAATTTCGGACAACCGGCCCTGCGCCGTGCGCCGCAGCATCGTCATCTGCCACAAGCGGTCTTGCGCATGCACAAACCCCAAGGCGAAATACACATCATTATCCGTCGCGCCAAAGATATGCGGCACGGCGGAATTGTTGCGCACAATCTCAACCGGGGCGGAAATGCCTTGCAGGGTGAAATCCTCGGAGTATTCCACCAAGGACCGCGACAAGAACCAATACAGCACCAGTCCGGCAAAAATCCCCAACACCAAAAGGCCCGTCACGCCACGCAGCAGCCATCGAAACAAGGTGAACATTGGCTTGCAGGTCTTTCCGGGAACGGGGGGTGTTCTTGACGTCGCTCTTGCGATGGGTTCCTAGTCTATCTGACAGTACAGGGCAATCCGAAGGGCGATCACCATGGCGAAACTGGCATTTCTGGGCTTGGGCGTAATGGGGTTTCCCATGGCGGGGCATCTGGCGGCGGCAGGCCATCAGGTGACGGTCTGGAACCGCAGCCCGGTCAAGGCCACGGCATGGGTGGAAAAGCACGGCCACACAGCCGCCCCCACCGCCCGCGCAGCCAGCTTTGGCGCGGAATTCGTGATGGCCTGCGTTGGCAATGATGATGATCTGCGCCAGGTCTGCCTTGGCCTCGACGGCGCTTTTGCCGGCATGGACCCCGGCGCCATCTTTGTCGATCACACCACGGTTTCGGCCATGGTCACCCGCGAATTGGCGGAAATTGGCGCGCAAAAGGGCCTTGGTTTTGTCGATGCGCCGGTGTCTGGCGGGCAGGCGGGGGCGGTAAACGGCCAACTGTCCATCATGTGCGGTGGCTCTGATACGGATTACAACGCGGCCGAGCCGGTGATGGCCGCTTATGCCCGCATTTGCCGCCGTTTGGGCGAGACGGGGGCTGGTCAACTGGCCAAGATGATGAATCAGATCTGCATCGCAGGCCTGATGCAGGGTCTGTCTGAGGCGCTGGCTTTTGGCCAAAAGGCCGGGCTTGACGGAGAAAAAGTGGTTGAGGTGATTTCCCAAGGGGCCGCCGGATCGTGGCAGATGGTGAACCGCCACAAGACCATGTTGGCGGGAGAGTTCGATTTTGGCTTTGCCTGCGATTGGATGCGCAAGGATCTGGCGATCTGTCTTGCCACCGCTGATCAGATCGGCGCGCGGCTGCCGGTGACGGCTTTGGTCGATCAATTCTACAAGGATGTTCAATTGATGGAGGGCGGGCGGGGTGACACCTCCAGCCTGATCCGCCGGCTGAAATGAGGGCTTTCGGCCAGTTTGCGGCATTTTTTGCGAAAAAAGCGGTGATGCTGATATGACGCATTCCCCCAGTCCCATGGTTTCTTGCGTGTGACGCCTGCGGTGCTTGCCATTCTGGCTTGGGCCGTTTGGGGCACCTTGGCCATGGGCGTGGTCATCTTGACGTCTTACGGCTTGCCGTCCCCAGCCGGGGATCGGGCGGGCCCACATGTGCTGACGGCCTGTATCGCCGCTTTGGTCATGCTGGTGCTAGCAATCCGCCACAGCTTTCGCCGCCATTTCCCGCTGTCGCGCTGCATTGCAGAGGTCATGGTGATCACGGCAGCCTTCATGCTGGTCGTTCCGGTCTGGATGCTGCTTTCCCCCATGCCCAGCCACAGAATCATCAGTTTTTCCGGGCAAACCTATGCCGTCCCGCGGGGCTATGACTATGTTGAGCCGGCCATGCCGCTTAGGGACAAGGACGCCCACCGCCTCTTGTCGGCGGCGGTCTGCACCCTAGGCCCGGCCTATCCTTTTGGCCCTTGCGATCAAAGAACTGTCTATGTTCTGTCGACAAACCCCACTTACGACTATCTGAGCATTCGCACGGAGCTGAATGGCGCGGATGTCATCTTGCAAGACGGCAAGGTCATCTTCCCCGGTCAGGCCAAACTCTCGGGTACCGACATCCACATCGAAACGGAGCATGTCCTTGCGACCCTGCAAACCGATGCCGAGGGTGTGATCCGCGCCTGGCGCAGCTGTTCCAAAGGCGAGGACACGTCTTGCATGGCAGGTTTGCGGCTGGAGGACGGGCTAAGCGTCAGCTTTGGGCTGCGTCCTGACAGCACGCCAGAGGCAGAGCGGGCTGTTTTTGACAGCCTGCTGGCCCAATGGCGCTGCCCGGAGGCGGAGGGATGTGTGAAGAAAGACTGAATTTCAAAAGCTAACCCTTTGACGTCTTTGCTTGCAGGGCCGCGTCTTGAAGAGGGACGCCCCGCCTTACGGAATGATCCGGGTATATTTCACACCCGCCAAAGTCGCCCCCGCAATCAGCCCCTGCTGGCCAAAGACCAGCGCGATAACCGGCTCGATTTCCGTGGTCGCCTTGCCAATGGTGGAGCCTTCCGATGGCGTCGCATAGCGCAGATCCGCCGCCGCCGCCCAGCCCTTGGCGCGGCGGAATTCCTCCAGCGCCGGTTGGGTCATGAAGAACAACGCATGCGTATATTGCTGCGCCCCGATCTGCAAACCAAAGCTGGCTTTGGTGGCGGAATAGTAATCGACGGTAGCGCCTTGAATGCGCAAAGCCCCGCGCCCGTAAGAGCCGCCATAGATCAGCCCCGCTTCGGTAATTAGGGGCATATACAAAACCCCAACCGCCCGCGACGCCAGATCGCGCGTGCCGGGATAGCGACCGAAAAGATAGTTCTGTGTGGCATCAACGCGCGCATCGATCTGCCCGCTGCCATTGCCGCCGACGCCATTGCCACAAGCCGCCAAAAGGCCAGTGGCCCCAAAGCCCGCAATAATACCGCGCCGGGAAATTGAATTTGTCATAGGACTGCCCTCATTCATGCCATTCATTCGGGGTCTTCGCCCCATTAAGCGAAAGACTAACGCCTTTTGCCCCGCCTGTCACCTGCAAGCGCCCCGTAAACCGCCTTATGCGGCAGGCTTTCGCCCAAAGATCTTACCCGCGCAAAAGCCGGGCGGCCTCGGGGGCGAAATAGGTCAGGATGCCGTCACATCCGGCGCGTTTGAAGGCCAGCAGGCTTTCCATCATCACCCGGGGGCCATCCACCCAGCCATTCAGCGCCGCCGCCCTGATCATCGCGTATTCACCCGAGACCTGATAGGCATAGGTCGGCGCGCCAAACATGTCCTTTGCCCGGCGGCAAATGTCCAGATAGGGCATCCCGGGCTTGACCATCACCATATCCGCGCCCTCAGCCAGATCGCGCTGGATCAGGCGCATCGCCTCGTCGCTATTGCCGGGGTTCATCTGATAGGTCTTTTTGTCGCCCTTTAGCGCGCCAGACGCGCCCACCGCATCGCGGAAGGGGCCGTAAAACGCCGAGGCATATTTGGCCGCATAGGACATGATCGCCACATCCTTATGGCCCGCAGATTCCAGCCCCGCGCGCATCGCGCCAATCCGGCCATCCATCATATCCGAAGGGCCAAGGATGTCGGCGCCACTTTCGGCCTGAGCCAAGGCCATCTTGACCAGCGCCTCGATGGTCTCATCATTCAAGATGATGCCATCGCGCACCAACCCGTCATGCCCGTTGGCGTTATAAGGGTCCAAAGCCACGTCGGTCATCACAGCAATCTCGGGCACTTCCGCCTTGATCGCGCGTATCGCGCGGTTGGCCAGATTATCGGGGTTCCACGCCTCTTCGCAGGCTTCTGTCTTCAAAGCGGGGTCGGTATAGGGGAAAAGGCAGATCGCCGGAATGCCCAGTCCCGCCGCCATTTCCGCCGCGCGCACCACATTATCGATCGACATCCGGTTCACCCCGGGCATCGAGGCGATGGGCTCTTCCAACCCCTGACCATCCCGCACGAAGACCGGCCAGATCAAATCATCCACGGTCAAAGTGTTTTCCTGCGCCAAGGCCCGCAAGGCTGGTGTGCGGCGCAACCGGCGAAAGCGTTGGGCGGGGAAGGCGGCGATTGTGGGCAACATGGCGTCTCCGAAAGGCTGAAGCGTGGGTAGCAGTGGGAAAGAGGGCTTGCGGCTTTTGCTTCTGCCTGCCATGGAAAGGGCCGCGCCTCAAGGGCTAGGCGACGTTTCGGGGCAGAGAGGGCGATAAGTGGACTGGTATCGGACCGTATTTGAAGTGATCGACATGCGATCCTTCTCGAACCTCTGGTATTGGATTGCCCTTGCCGTTTTGTGGTCAACCACCAGCCATTGGGTGATCGGCGTGCCGCATGACATGATCGAAAAAGCGCGCCGCAATGGTGGCGAGGCGGCCGATGATGTTGAGGCATTGGTGGCGATCAACGTGCGCCGGATCCTTGGGATCAGCCGGGTTGCCGCGGCGCCGATCTTTGCCTTTTTGTCCTTTATCCTGACCAGTTTCGTGCTTTTGGCCTTTTGGTATCAGATCGAATTTGCCCAAGCGACGCTGTTGCTGCTGGGGCCCATGGTCATCGTGGGTTGGTTGTCGGCGCGCACGGCGGTGAAGATCGAAGAGGGCGAAAGCTCTGGCGCTGCCTTGTATCGCAGGCTGATGCTGCACCGGCGGTTGGTGCAGGTGGTGGGGATGACCTCGATCTTTGTGACCTCGATGTTTGGCATGTATAAAAACCTTAATGTTTCGATCCTGAACTGATCTGATGGCGGCGGATCGCATCATTCTGGGCGGCGCGCCCGAGGGCTTTGACGCCTCTTTGCTGCTCAAGGAATTGGGCCGGGGCCAGCCGGTTTTGCACATCGCGCGCGATGACAAACGGGCCGAGGCGATGCGGGCGGCTTTGGCGATTTTTGCGCCTGAGGTCACGGTGCTGGAATTTCCCGGTTGGGATTGCCTGCCCTATGACCGTGTATCCCCGAACCCGCTGATCTGCTCGCGCCGGATGGCGACATTGGCCGCTTTGGCCGATGGGTTGCCGGGGGCCTTTGTGGTCTTGTCGACCCTGTCGGCGGTGACCCAGCGGATTCCGGCGGTTTCGGTGGTGCGCGCGGCATCGTTCCGCGCCGTGGTGGGCGAGCGGGTGGATGAGGCGCGGTTAAAGGACTTTTTGGCCCGCATGGGCTTTACGCCCGTGTCCACCGTGGCAGAGCCCGGCGATTACGCCATTCGCGGCGGGATTGTGGATATCTTCCCGCCGGGACCGGGTGGCCCTGTGCGGTTGGATTTCTTTGGCGATGTGCTGGATGGCGCGCGGCGGTTTGATCCTGATACCCAGCGCACGGTGGAAAAGCTGAAATCAATCGATTTCGCGCCGGTATCAGAGGTGGTTCTGGACGAAGCCGGGATCACCCGGTTTCGGCAGAATTACCGGGCCGAATTTGGCACGGCGGGCAGTGATGATCCGTTGTATGAGGCGGTCAGCGCCGGCCGCAAGCATCAGGGGATGGAGCATTGGCTGCCGTTCTTTCACGACCATCTGGGAACGTTGCTGGAGTATCTGCCATCAGCCTCGGTGATGCTGGATGACCAGTTCACCGCGATGCGGCTGTCGCGGTGGGAGGGGATCGACGACGCCTATGACGCGCGGGCCGAGGCTTTGCGGGCCAAGGGGCGGATGGATTCTGTCTATAAGCCGGTAGCGCCGGGGCTGCTCTATCTGGATGATGCGGGGTGGGAGGCTGCGGTAGCGGGCCACCGTGTCGTACAACTGTCGCCTTTGGCGCAGGCACCGGGGCCGGGGGTTTTGGATGCCTCTGGCCGGATGGGGCGCAGTTTCGCGCCCGAACGTCAGCAGGAAAATATTAGCCTGTTCAGTGCTTTGGCGGATCATCTTCGTGCATTGCGTGAAGATCGTCATGTCGTGATTGCCAGCTGGTCCGAAGGCGCGCGTGAGCGGCTTAAGGGCTTGCTGACAGATCAGGGTCTGGCGGTGGAAGAGTTGGCCGATCTGCGGGCGCTGCCTGCGGGCAAGGGTGGTCTGTTCCTTGTGGTCTGGGCGCTGGAGGCGGGGTTTGTCGCCCCCGGTCTGGCGGTGATCTCTGAGCAGGATGTTTTGGGCGACCGCTTGGTGTCAAAACCCCGGCGCAAGCGCAAGGCCGACAACTTTTTGCGTGAGGTGGATACGCTGTCGGTGGGCGATTTGATCGTGCATGTCGAACATGGCGTTGGGCGCTATCTGGGGATCGAGACGATCACCGCCTTGGGCGCGCCGCATGCCTGCGTGATGCTGGAATACGCCGAGAACGCAAAGCTTTACCTGCCGGTTGAGAATATCGAACTGCTCAGCCGCTATGGCCATGAAGAGGGTCTTCTCGACCGTTTGGGCGGCGGGGCTTGGCAGGCGAAGAAGGCGAAACTGAAAGAGCAGATCCGCGAGATTGCGGATAAGCTGATGCGGATCGCGGCGGAACGCGCCCTGCGCCATGCGCCGATCCTAGAGGCGCCGCACAGCATATGGGAGGCTTTTGCCGCCCGTTTTCCCTATCAGGAGACCGACGATCAGCTGACGGCGATTGCCGATGTGGTGGCGGATCTGGAGAAGGGCTCTCCCATGGATCGCCTGATCGTGGGCGACGTGGGCTTTGGCAAAACCGAAGTCGCGATGCGCGCGGCCTTTGTGGCGGCGCTGTCAGGGATGCAGGTGGCGGTGGTCTGCCCGACCACGCTTTTAGCCCGCCAGCATTACCGCAGCTTTGCCGAGCGGTTTCGCGGATTTCCGATTACTGTCAAGCCTTTGTCGCGCTTTGTTGGCTCGGCAGAGGCCAACCGGACGCGGGCGGATATGGCCGAGGCCAAGGTGGATATCGTTGTGGGCACCCACGCGCTTTTGGCCAAAAGCGTCAGCTTCAAGAACCTTGGGCTGTTGGTGATTGACGAAGAGCAGCATTTTGGCGTGACGCATAAGGAGCGGCTGAAGGAAATGCGCTCAGAAGTGCATGTGCTGACCCTGACCGCCACACCAATTCCGCGCACTTTGCAGCTGTCTTTGACCGGGGTGCGTGATCTTAGCATCATCGCCACTCCACCAGTCGACCGTTTGGCCATCCGCACCTATGTCTCTGAATTTGATACGATTACAATCCGCGAGGCGCTGTTGCGTGAGCGGTTCCGGGGCGGTCAATCCTTTTATGTAGTACCGCGGATTGCGGACCTGCCGGATATCGAGGATTTCCTGAAAACCCATGTGCCAGAGGTGTCATATGTCATAGCACATGGGCAGTTGGCGGCGGGCGATCTGGATGATCGGATGAACCAGTTTTACGATGGGAAGTATGATGTGCTGCTGGCCACGACGATCGTGGAAAGCGGTCTGGACATTCCCACGGCCAATACGATGATCGTGCATCGTGCTGATATGTTTGGCCTTTCCCAACTGTATCAGATCCGGGGCCGGGTGGGGCGCGCCAAGACCCGTGCCTATTGCTTCTTGACCACCAAACCCCGCAGCCCGCTGACGCCGCAGGCTCAAAAGCGTTTGAAATTGCTGGCATCCCTCGACTCTCTCGGCGCGGGGTTCAACCTTGCCAGCCATGATCTGGACTTGCGCGGAGCGGGCAATCTGCTGGGCGAGGAACAGTCCGGCCATATCCGCGAGGTTGGCTATGAATTGTATCAGCAGATGCTGGAAGACACGATCGCCAAGATAAAATCGGGCGAGTTGCAGGGTCTGTCAAGCATTTCAGACGACTGGAGCCCGCAGTTGAACTTGGGCGTGCCGGTGATGATCCCGGAGAGCTATATCCCGGATCTGGACATTCGCTTGGGGCTGTATCGTCGCCTATCAGGTTTGCAAACCAAGGTCGAACTCGAAGGCTTTGCAGCCGAGTTGATCGACCGTTTCGGCCCGATCCCCAAAGAAGTGAACACCCTGATGCTGATCGTGCGGATCAAGGCGATGTGCAAGCGCGCCGGGATCAGCCGGTTGGATGCCGGGCCAAGGGGCGCAACGGTGCAGTTTCACAACGATAAATTTGCCAACCCGGCGGGTCTGGTCACCTTCCTGCGCGATCAGGGGCCGGGGGCCAAGGTGCAGGGCACCAAGATCATCTTGCAAGGCGAGATGAAGGCGGACTCAGACCGCATCCGCGCGGCCTTTGCGATTGCGCGCGATCTGGCGGCGCAGGCTAAGCCTGGCCCCGGCCCGGCCCCGCAAAGCGCATCAGCCCCAGGCTTGCCGCCAGCAAAGCCGCAGCCCCGGCGATAAGCGGCACCGGCGTGTTGTCAAAGGCCAGCGCGATGGGGGCGGACAGCACCACGGACAGGACCGTAGACAGCGCCCCGATCATCGAGGCGGCAAAGCCTGCGATATGGCCAACAGGCTCCATCGCCAAGGCGTTCAGGTTGCCCATGGTCAGGCCCATCATGCCAAAGAGGCAAACGATCCAACCGATGAACAGGGTGAAACTGAGCAGATCCGGCAGATCAAAGGCCAACCGCAGGCCGAGGTGAACAAGGGTAATCCCCAGCACCACGGCAAAGGTGACGTTGACCACCTTGCGCATGCCCGCGCGCATGACGACGCGGGAGTTGAGGAACGAGCCCCCCGCCGCAAGGCAGGCGATCAGCGCGAACCACAAAGGAAAGCTGTCGGCGCGGTCAAAGGCCTTTTCGAAGATCAGCTGGATCGAAGAAATCGTGGCAACCAGTGAGGCCGAGACCATGCCTTGGATCACGATGGAAATCAGGATGACCTTGCGCGAGAACAAATCGCGCGCGGCGGCCATCAGGGTGGGGGCGGCCAGCGGAATACGCTGCGGCTTTGGCAGGGTTTCAGGCTGGCGCAGGCCAAGCCACAGCATCGCGGTGCCGTTGAAGAGGATGTAGACGAGGAAAATCATATGCCAGTTTGACACCGCAATCACCGCTTGGCCCATCAAAGGCGCAATCGCAGGCACGACCATGAAAATCATCATGGCGAAAGACATGATCCGCGCCATCTCGCGCCCCATATAAAGGTCGCGCACCAAGGCCAGCGACACCGTGCGTGGCCCCGCGATGCCGACGCCCATGATCAGGCGAAAGGCAATGAGCATCTCGAAGGAGGTGGCGAAATAGCAGCCCACGCAGGCCAGAACGTAAATCGCCCCGCAGGCCATCAGAACCGGCTTGCGGCCGTAAGCATCCGACAGCGGGCCCACGAACAAGGTGGCCAGACCCATGCCCAGAAACAACGATGAGATCACCCATTGCACCCGGTTGGGGTTGTCAGGCGTCAGGGTGCGGGTGATATCGGGAAAGGCCGGCAGCATCGCGTCGATAGACAGGGCGATGGTTGCAAACAGCATTGCGATCAGGGCGATGAATTCGGCTTGGCCGAGGCGGGCTTGATCGGGGCGGGCTTGGTCGGGGCGGGCTTGGTCGGGTTGCGAGGTCATTTGTCGGCTTTCATCAAATCGTCAATCACTTGGGCCCACATCTCGGGCGGCTGCGCCCCTGAGACGACGTATTGTTGGGCGATCAAAAAGGTGGGCACGGAGCTGACGCCCTTGGCCCGGGCATCGGCATCGCGCGAGGCGATGTCATCGGCGTCGGCGTCACTGTCCAACAGACGTTGCAGGGCGGGGCGATCCATGCCCGCAGCGGCCCCGATGTCGGCCAAGACGCCGGTGTTGCCGATATCGCGCCCCTCAACCCAATAGGCGCGGAACAGGGCGGCCACGACGGCATTCTGCCGCCCCTCGATCCCGGCCCAATGGATCAGGCGGTGGGCGTGCATTGTGTTGGGTTGGCGCTTGGGCACCGATGGGTTCAGCGGCAGGCCAGCGGTGCGCGCCACTTCGCGCAGGCGGTCCTCAATGGCGTCAACCTTGGCGGCACCCCCGAATTTCGCCTCAAGATAGTCGCGCTTGGCCACTCCTTCGGGCGGGATCTCGGGGTTTAGCTGAAAAGGGTGCCATTCGACCTGAAAGGGGTGGTTCGGATGGGCTTCCAGCGCGCGGTCAAGGTTGGCTTTGCCAACATAGCACCACGGGCAAACCGGGTCTGAGAAGATATCAAGGCGGATGGTTTGGGGCATCAGGCAGGGTCTTTCGCAATCATGTCAGCAAGGGCGCGGCGGTCGATCTTTGCGGTGGGGCCACGGGGCAGGGTGTCCAGATGCACCCAAAGCCGGGGTTGCTTGTAGCGCGCCAGCCGTTCCGCCGCAAAGGCCTGCGCGGTGCTTTCGGGCAGGGGCTGGCCTGTGTAAAAGCACACTATCACCCGGGCCTCGGCCAGTTGCACTTCGATCACGGCCAGTTCGGTCACTTCAGGCAGATCGGCCAAAGCCGTTTCCACCTCGCGCGGGGAGACACGGATACCGCCAGGGTTCATCATCTGATCATTGCGGCCATGATAGTGGATGGCCCCATCCCAGCCTTGATGCACCAGATCGCCTGTGGCGAACCAATCACCTGAAGGCGCATCGCCGCCCACATAGCCCAGCATCAGGCCGGGGTCTTTCGTCGATACCGCCAAAGTGCCGATCTCTCCGGGCGGCAGGGGCTGGCCTTCGGGGCCAAGCACGGCGATGCGCCTGCCGGTTTGGGGAAAGCCTGAGGTGCCGGGCGGGGCCGGGCGATCCGGGCTGCCGGAGATGAAGGTGGAGAGTTCGGACATCCCCAAGGCCTCATGAATGTCAGTGCCGGTGCGGGCTTGCCATTCAAGCCGCAGGGTTTGGGGCAGGGCTTCGCCCGCGGACAGGGCATGGCGCAGGCGCGGAAAGGGCGGCATCGGCTGGCGCAGCATCCGGCGGAAATGGGTGGGGGTGGCGGCCAGAATGGTGGCATCGTGGCGGTTCATCAGATGCGGCAGTTGATCGGGGCCAACCTTTGGATCCGCAATCATCGCCGTGGCGCCGATTGTCCACGGGTCCAACAGGCCCGTACCCATTGTGTAGGTCCAGTTAAAGGCGCCAAGGTGAAAGAGGCGGTCTTGCGGGGTCAGCCCCTCCCACCCTTGATGCATGAACTGGCGGCCAAGAATGGCGCGGTGGGCGTGGCGCACGGCCAAAGGCGCGCCCGAGGTGCCAGAGGTGAAGACGATATACCCCTCCCGCTCGGGGCTGCCCATGTGCCAGTCGCAAGGCGCGGTTTCCTGCCAGGCGGCCAGATCGGCCTGCAACGTGGGCGGGCCATCTTCGGGCAGGGCCAGCCCCGGCTCAGCCACCACAAGGCGGGGGCGGATCAGCGCGGACATGCGGGTAATCTCGGGCACGGTTAGCAAGGACGAGGTTGCCACAGGCACCAGACCCACCGCCAAGGCGCCCAGGTAAAGCACCGGAAAGGCAGGCGTATTGCCACAGCGCATCAACACCCGGTCGCCCGGATCGGCATGTGACAAAAGCCAAGTGCCGCAGCCCCGCACAGCGGCGTTCAGGCGCGCATAGCGCCAGCGCTCCGACCCGGCCAAGCCAAGAACGACAAGCGCCAGCTTTTCAGGCGATTGCTGACCGGCGGCCAACACATGTGCGGCAAGATTGAACATGATCCAGCCTTAGGCGTGGGGCCGCGCGGTTGCAAGAGTCTGCACCGCGCCACCTTGGCCCTTAGCCAGCCATCAAAACCAGTCTTGCACCGTGCGCGCGCCGCCAGAGACGTCTTCGCCCACCCCCGCCACCGTATTGCAGCCTGCCAAGGTGGCCAGAACCGCCACCAGAATAATCATCTTTTTCATAGGGTTGCCCATAGCTTTTGCCTGTCGTTTCTTGGTTTTGTCAGTTTGCGTCATACCACCAGGTATCGGGCTGAAACCCGATCCAGTCACCATAAAGTGGGATGTGATCGGGGAATTTCAATTCCTTGCGATACGCCAGCCGCGACATATCTGAATACCAGATCGGGATCACATAGCGCCCCGATGTCAGCACCCGGTCCAGCGCCTGTGTGGCGTCGGTAAAGCCAGCGGCATCCGGGGCCGACAGCATCTGCGAAATCATCGCCTCTGCGGCCGGGGAATTCATCCCCATCCAGTTGCGGGTGCCGGGCTCGGTCACACCCGCAGATCCCCAATATAGCATCTGTTCATTGCCCGGGCTAAGCGACAATGACCGGATGTAATGGGTCATATCAAAGGCATAGTCATTGGTGCGCTGGCGATATTGCGCATCATCCACCATGGTGACCTTGGCCGTGATACCCAAAGGTTTCAGCGCCTCGATATAGATGGCCGAGATGGCCAGCATGTCATCCTGACCGGTCACCAAAAGGATCTCAAAGCTGAAATCTTCGCCGGTGGCGTTGCGCAAAACGCCATCCTGACCAACCGTCCAGCCCGCCTCTTCCAACAGTGCTGAGGCCGCGCGGATGTTCTTGCGGTTGGATTGCCCGCCATCGGTGACGGGCAGGGCGTAGCCTTCGATGGCGCCGGGGGCCAGGCTGTCACGAAACGGCTCCAGCAGTTCCAGCACCTTGCCTGTGGCTGGCTCTCCGGGCGTCATGGCCAGAAAGGAATTGCCGAAATAGGAGGTAATGCGCGGCTGGGTGCCATTGGCGACGGTCTGGTTGATGAATTCATAGTTGAAGGCGAGGATCATCGCCTCGCGCACGCGCCAATCGGCAAACATCGGTTTGCGGGTGTTGAACACCAGCCCTTCGATGCCCGAGGGGCGTTGGTGCGGGATCTCAGTTTTGATCACATCGCCGGATTGTGCGGCGGGGAAATCATAGACGCTGGCCCATTTGGCCGCATTGCTTTCGCGATAGCTGGACAATTCGCCGGCTTTGAAGGTCTCGAATATCGCGATCGGGTTGGCGAAATAGTCATAGCGGATCTCATCAAAGTTCCACTGGCCCTTGTTAAAGGCCAGATCCTTGCCCCACCAATCGGGGTTGCGCTTGTAGCTGATGAAAACGCCCGCATCCATCTGGTCGATGATATAGGGGCCAGAGCCGATGGGCCGATCCAGCGTGGTCTCGGTGAAATCGCGACCCTCCCACTGCGCCTTTTGCAAGACCGGGCGCAGGCCAAGGATCAGCGGCAATTCACGGTCCACTTCGGTAAAGGTGAACCGAATCGAGCGCGGGCCGGTTTTCTCCATCGAGGCTATCTTGGCCCAAGCGGTTTGATAGCGTGAGGCCCCTTGCGTGCCCATCGTTTCAAACGACCACATCACGTCTTCAACCGTGACCGGGCTGCCGTCAGAGAATCGGGCCTCTTCACGCAGGGTAAATTCTACGTATGTCCGGGCGTCATCCGTATCAATCGATTCGGCCAACAAGCCATAAAGAGAGAACGGTTCATCATAGTTGCGGCCCATCAGGGTCTCGACCGTCAGGCCCGATATGCCGGTGGGCGCGCGGCCTTTGGTGATGAAAGGGTTCAGGCTGTCAAAGCCGCCCGCCTCTCCAAAGGTGATGCGGCCCCCCTTGGGCGCATCGGGGTTCACTTGGGGCAGAGACACAAAATCCGGGGGGAGGGCGGGGTCGCCATACATAGCTATGCCATGGCGCGGCTCTGCCCCGGCTACGGTGGCCGACAGAATCAACGCGGCGGCTAAGCTAAGGTTGCGTAAGGCGTGTGTTGCGATAAGCTGCATTTTGGAAACGGTCCCCCTTGGACGATACGCTTTGTCGCGACACTACCCGTGACAGTGAGGCTTTTCAAACTTTTAGCTTGGCCATCGGCGGAGTTAAGACTATATAGGCCTCACTGCTCGATAGGTTTCTTGCCTGTATGAAACCTGCCTCAATAACTTAACGCCGGCTTCGTGCCGGCGTTTTTTTTGGCGCGATGCGGTTCACTTTCGCACGATTGGGGGCGTTGGCGGCTGTCTTTCGCCTATGCAGCATGTAGTCTTGATGCGAACGCAGCATAAGGAAAAAAGCCATGACCTTGCAGGGCAAGCGCGCCATCATCACCGGATCAACGTCGGGAATAGGCTTGGGCATCGCACAGGAATTGGCGCGGGCGGGCGCTGATGTGGTGATCAACAGCTTTACGAATCAGGATGAAGATCACGCCATAGCGGTGCGAATCGCAAAGGAATTTGGCGTGACCACGCGGTATATTCAGGCCGATATGTCGAAGGCGGACGACTGTCGCGGGCTGGTGGAACAGGCCGGGGGCTGCGATATTCTGGTGAACAATGCGGGCATCCAGTTTGTCGCCCCGGTTGAGGAATTTCCGGTTGCGAAATGGGACGCCATTCTGGCCATCAACCTCAGCTCGGTGTTTCACACCACCGCCGTTGCCTTGGCAGGCATGCGGGCCAAGGGCTGGGGGCGGGTGGTCAACATCGCCTCGGCGCATGGGTTGACCGCCAGCCCGTTCAAATCGGCCTATGTGGCGGCCAAGCATGGCGTGGTCGGCTTTTCCAAGACCGTGGCCTTGGAGACGGCGGGGCAGGGCATCACCTGCAATGCGGTCTGCCCGGGCTATGTTTTGACGCCCTTGGTCGAGGCGCAGATCCCCGATCAGATGAAGGTTCACAATATGGATCGCGACACCGTGATCCGCGAGGTGATGCTGCAACGCCAGCCCAGCCGCCAATTTGCCACCACCGAACAGTTGGGCGGCACGGTGGTCTGGCTGTGCAGCGCCTACGCCGATCAGGTCACCGGCACCACGATCAGCCTTGATGGCGGTTGGACGGCGTTGTGAGCCCACCCAAGAGTCGCATCAGTCTGGCGCTGCAAGGTGGTGGCGCGCATGGCGCCTTTACCTGGGGCGTGCTGGATCGGTTGTTGGAGACCGATGGGCCTGTGATAGCGGCCATCTCTGGCACCTCTGCCGGGGCGCTGAACGGCGCGGCGCTAAAGGCGGGGCTGGTGGCGGGTGGGCGCGAAGCCGCGCGCAAGCGGCTGAAGCGGCTTTGGGATCAGGTGGCCGATGTTGGCGATTTCCGCGCTATGCCCTGGCTACAGCCGTTCCTGCCCGCAATGCGGTTTTGGCAAGAGGCGGCGGCCAGCGTCATGCCGATAAGCCCGCAAGGCATTGCCGCGCAATTCTATTCCCCCTACGCGATGGGCGATGCGTGGAAAAACCCACTTGAACCGGTGATACGTGCGATGGATTTCGCTGAGGTGTGCGCCGATTCTGCGCCCGCGCTGTTTGTGGGGGCCACCAATGTGCGCACCGGCAAAGCGCGGGTTTTTGCCGGGGCCGATGTGACGCCAGAGGCCTTGATGGCCTCGGCCTGTCTACCCACCGCGTTTCAGGCGGTTGAGATTGAGGGCGAGGCCTATTGGGATGGCGGTTATACCGGGAACCCGTCGCTTTGGCCGCTGTATGACCATGATTTACCGGATGATATCGTGATTGTTCAGGTGAACCCGCTGCGGCGCGAAAAGGTGCCGCAAACCCCGGCAGAGATTGAAAACCGGGTGAATGAGATCAGCTTCAACGCCTCTCTTCTGGCGGAACTGCGGGCGATTGCCTTTGTGCATCGCCTGATTGCCGAAGGCCGGGTTGAGGCGGGGCAGATGAAGAACGTGCGGGTTCATGTGATCTCGGACGATGGGTTGATGACGGATCTGTCGGCCACATCGAAACTGGAGCCGTCTGGCCCGCTGATTGACCGGTTGTTTCAGGCCGGCCGCGTGGCGGCAGATCGGTTTCTGGCCGAATGCGGCGGCAAGATCGGCCGGGCGTCTTCGGTCGATCTGTCCAGCCTGCTGGGCTGATTATTCGGCCGTTTTATCCACCGGATAGACCAACCCGCCCGAGACAATCAGCTTGGCCGCATCATCGACGCCCATATCCAGAATGATCAACTCTTTGGTTGGCACAAACAACAACATGCCTGAGGTAAAGGGCGTAAGGCCGACAAAAACCGCCGACATTTCCGGTCCCATCAGGGCCAATTTGTTCGCCAGATCACCTTTCGGGCGGGTCGAGACAAAGCCAAGGCCCCAACTGCCCGCACGCGGAAATTCCACCAGCACGACCTGATCGAAACTCTTGTCTTTCTTACTGAAAAACGTCTCGGCCACCTGCTTGATCGCGCCGTAAACAGAGCGGACGACCGGCATCCGATCCACCATCTTTTCGCCTCGGCGGATCACGCTGCGGCCGATCAGACCCTTGGCGGCCCAGCCGATGATGATGGTAAAGAACAAGAACACCAAAACGCCGACCCCGCGCAGCGGGAATTCGTATTCCGGCCCGACAAAGCGGCGGATCAGCGCGTCGGGTTGGTAGGTGGCGGGGATAAGCGGCAGGATCCAGCCATCCAGCCAGCCGATGACGGACCAGACCAGATAGATCGTCAGACCAATGGGCAGAACAACCACCAAGCCCGTCAGGAAGCTTGCGCGCAGCCCGGCAAAAAAGCCGCGACGGTGGGGGTGGACTGGTTCTGACATTGAGTATCCCTGTTCGCGCTTAATCTAGGGTGCGCGCCCGAGGGCTTGCAATGGTGTAGGGCTATTGGCGGCGCTTTTTACGCCGCTTTTGCCAGTTCTACGGCGATTTTCGCGCCCAACCGGGCATTGTTGCGCACCAGCGCAATGTTGGCGGTCAAAGAGCGACCTTCAGTCAACTCAAAGATGCGTTGCAGCAGGAATGGCGTCACGGCCTTGGCGGCGATGCCTTGGGCGCTGGCCTCGGCCAGCGCCGCCTCAATATGGGGGGTGATCTGGTCGCGGGGCAGTTCGGCCTCTGCCGGGATCGGGTTGGCAATCAATTGCCCGCCGGGAAGGCCCATCAGCCCACGCATGTGGTGGGCGGCGGCGATCTGGGCGGGCGTGTCCATGCGCAGGGGGGCTTTGAGGCCGGAGTCACGCGACCAAAAGGCTGGGAAGGCGTCTTGGCCATAGGCGATGACCGGCACGCCTTGGGTCTCCAGCACTTCCAGCGTTTTGGGCAGATCGAGGATGGCTTTGGCCCCAGCGGCGATCACTGTCACAGGAGTTTGCGCCAGCTCCATCAGATCGGCCGAGATATCAAAGCTGGTCTCGGCGCCGCGATGTACGCCGCCGATGCCACCCGTGGCGAAAACCCCAATGCCCGCCAGATGGGCGCAGATCATGGTGGCCGAAACCGTGGTGGCCCCGGTGCCACCCATGGCCACGCAAGCCGCGAGGTCAGCGCGCGACAGTTTGGCGACGTTCTTTGCCTGACCCAAGGCGGTCAGTTGATCATCGGTCAAGCCGATGTGAATGCGCCCGCCCATCACCGCGATGGTGGCAGGGGTGGCACCATGGGCGCGGATGTCGGCTTCAACAATGCGGGCAGTTTCCACGTTTTGCGGAAAGGGCATGCCATGGGTGATGATGGTGGATTCCAGCGCCACGATAGCACCCTTCGCGGCGCGGGCGGCGGCGACTTCGGGCGAATAGACAAGGGGAAGGGTCATGATCCTGGATCTCCGGACACATAGGTTGCGGCGGCTTGCAAGGCAGCGGCCAGGGCCGTGGCGCGGTCTGCGCCTTTGCGCTCAGTGACCAGATGGGCGGCCATGAATGTATCGCCAGCACCCGTGACGCGGGTCACCAGCACTTGCGGCGGGGAGGCTGTGATCACGCCCATACCTTGCGCCCCGCAGGCGGCAGTCGCCCCGCCATTGGTGACCAGCACCCGAGCCGCCCCGCGCGCCAGCAGCGCCTCGGCGGCTTGCGGGGCGGTGTCAGCAGGGGCTTTGGACAACAGGTTCGCCTCTTCAATGTTCACATAAAGCGTAGCGGAGGGATGGGTCAGCAAAGGCCGCAGGCGTTCGGCCTTGCCGGGGCTGGCCGGGGCCACGCGCAGGTCAGCGGCAGCAAACAGCGGCGATTGAGCGATTTCGGCCAGCAGGCTTTCGGTCAGATTGCCATCCAGCGCGATCGGGCCGGTCCAGGGGCTGGCGGCAGATCCTAGCCGCCCATCGGTCAAGGGGGCCAGAATACGATCACCCGCGGCCTCTAGCGAATGGGCATCGGCAATGGCGGCGATCAGGCCATTTGCGCCCTCAATCGCCATATATACGTCTGTGGGCAGATCATCCGAGCGGTAAAGGTGATCGGTGACCAGCCCCATGCGCGCGCAAGAGGCAACCAGATCATCGCCCGCCGCATCGCGCCCTACGGCGGACAATAGGGCAGGGGTCATGCCAAAGCGCGCCAACGTCATCGCGATGTTCAACGCCACGCCGCCAGGCAAACGGGTGATCCGGCCCGGCACGTCAGAGCCCAACCGCATCGCGGCGGGGCTGCGGCCGATGATGTCCCACAGGACGGATCCGATGCACAGAATATCTGGTGTCATGGCGCTTTCATCGCCGATGGGCGGGCGCTGTGCAAGCGATTGGCCGGGGAATTTGAGTATTTGAGCCAAGATGAAAGGGCAGCGGTGTGCCTGGACTTGCGCACGGCAAAACCCCGGTCTATATGCACGTCACTTCACAGGGTCGAAGCGGGCTATGACGGGGAGAAATCCTGTCTGGTCCACCGGTTGGGCGATAAGCCTGAGATCTTTGACCCAAGGCGCAAACCGGAAAAGGAATATGGACATGGCGCTCCCTGAGTTCTCCATGCGTCAGCTGCTTGAAGCTGGCGTACACTACGGCCACCAGACCGCACGCTGGAACCCCAAGATGGGCCCGTATATCTACGGTGACCGCAACGGCATTCACATCCTTGACCTGACGCAGACCGTTCCTTTGCTGGATCAGGCGCTGAAGGTTGTGCGCGATACCGTGGCCAAGAACGGCCGCATCCTTTTCGTTGGCACCAAGCGCCAGGCCCAAAAGCCAATCGCTGAAGCCGCCGAGAAATGCGCACAGTATTACATGAACCACCGCTGGCTGGGCGGCACGCTGACCAACTGGCAGACCGTGTCCAAATCCATCCTGCGCCTGAAGAACATCGACGAAGTTCTGGCAGCGGGCGGCGAAGGCCTGACCAAGAAAGAGCGTCTTGGCATGGAACGCGATCAGGCCAAGCTGCAAGCTTCGCTGGGCGGGATCCGTGAAATGGGCGGCGTGCCGGACCTGATCTTTATCATCGATGTCGGCAAGGAAGACCTTGCCATCCTTGAGGCGCAAAAGCTGGGCATTCCGGTTGTGGCCATCGTCGACACCAACTGCTCGCCCAAAGGCGTCACCCATGTGATCCCGGGCAACGACGACGCGGCCCGTGCCATCGCGCTTTATTGCGATCTGATCGCACGCGCAGCACTGGACGGCATGACGGCACAGATGGGCGCCGCTGGCGTTGATCTGGGTGCGTTGGATGTGGCCCCGGTTGAAGTGGCTGTTGAAGCTGCTGCCGAGACGCCCGCCGAGGCCTGAGCCTTTTAAAAGACCCTGTGGCCCGGCGGGGATCCCCTCGCCGGCGCACTTTATTCAGGAGCATATGAAATGACAGTCACCGCTCAGATGGTGAAAGAACTGCGCGATTCTACTGGCGCAGGCATGATGGACGCCAAAAAGGCGTTGGTCGAAGTTGGCGGCGATATGGAAGCGGCGGTTGATTGGCTGCGCACCAAAGGCCTGGCCAAAGCCGCCAAAAAGGCTGACCGCGTTGCCGCGGAAGGCTTGGTTGGCGTGGCGGTTTCGGGCGGGCGCGGCGTTGCGGTCGAGATCAACTCGGAAACCGATTTCGTCGGCAAGAACGCTGATTTCCAGCGCATGGTGCATGACATCACCAAGACCGCCCTGCGTTGCGACACCGTCGAGGCGCTGCGGACCGCTGACTTGAACGGTCAGCCGGTGGAAACGGTGATCGGCGAAGCCATCGCCACGATCGGCGAGAACATGACCCTGCGCCGCATGGCGGTGGTTGAGGGCGATCATGTCGCGCATTACGTCCACACCTCTGCCGCAGATGGCATGGGCCGGATTGGCGTTTTGGTCGCGATCAAGGGCACTGATACCGGGATTGCCAAGCAAATCGCGATGCACGTCGCCGCGACCGCGCCAATGGCGCTGTCCGAGGCGGATCTGGATCCGGTTATCGTCGAGCGGGAGTTGGCTGTGCAAACCGCCAAGGCGCTGGAAGAGAACGCTGAATCAGCCAAACCAAAGCCCGAAGCGGTGATCACCAACAACATCATTCCGGGCCGGATGAAAAAGTTCCTGTCCGAAGTGACCTTGCTGAACCAGCAATTCGTGCTGAACCCCGATGTGACTGTGGGTCAGGCCGCCAAGGATGCTGGCGTCGAAGTCACCGGCTTTGTCCGCATGGCTGTTGGCGAAGGCATTGAAAAGAAAGAAGAAGACTTTGCTGCCGAAGTGGCAAAAATGGTGAATAGCTAAGTCTGATCTATGATCAGAAAAGGGGCTGGGGTGGAAACACTCCGGCCCTTTTGCTTAGGCGATCAGCGCGCAGCTTGCGCCATTGGTTCCGCCGGACGCTGGAAAATCATGTTGAGAAGCGCCCCCTTGGCCACCGCCTGCGCCGTGGTTTCCACTGCCAGCGCATCGCGCGCCAGCCGCAGATGCTTTTCCACCATCGCCGCGCTTACGCCCATCAACAGCGCCACATCCTGCGTGGTCTTGCCATCGGCCACCCATTCCAGCGCCTCGCATTGGCGCGGAGACAGCGCGCGGGATCGGCTAAGTTGCGGCAGTTGAATGATTTTCAGATGCATCATATGGGCGACCACGACCATCTCTGGCTGATGCTTGGCCCAGATCACCTCAACCGCTTCGGTGTCCAGCCCGGGGTCGGCAATCAGGCCCAGAGCGCCCTTGGCGCGGGCTGAGGCTTCGGGAAAGCTGAACGACAGGCCCGCGCTGACGTCAAGAGCGGCGTTCTGGCGCACGGCCTCAGTTTCCTCAGCCGAAAGGCGCCCGGCGGCAAAAGCCTCGGCCACCCATTTCCAAGTGGTGGCGCCGGTGTTGTGCTCGGCCCAGCGAAAGATCGGGCCCTTGGCGTAAAAGCCGCCGCGAAAATAGCGCGCACTATAAGCCGCATCGCAAGAAGTCAGGAACAGCGCATCATCCGGGTCGCCAATGGTTTTGGCATGTTGAAACCGGGTAAATCCGTAATTGGCACGGGCAAAGCCCAAACTGGCAAAATAGCCGGTCGCGAGCGACCAGACGGCGTCAATATTCCTCGCCTCGGCAATCTGGGTCAACAGGGTCAGAACTCGGATATCGGTCATCTTGCGCACCTTTTATTCCACGAGCGGCGATAGGGCCGCGCGCCATGAGTTGTCTGAGTGGGTTGTCTCTGTCCCCCGACTTGTCTTACGTAGACGCACGTCACCTGTCGAGCCTTGGGAGCCTGTGCAAATGAATATGACAGCCGATGTCATCATCGTCGGAGGGGCGGTGATGGGGTCATCCATCGCCTTTTGGCTGACAAAGATGCAGCCCGGGATCGATGTGCTGGTGATAGAGCGCGACCCCAGCTTTGCGAAAGCGTCAACCGCCCTTTCGGTGGCCTCGATCCGCCAGCAGTTCACCACCGCAGTTAACGTAAAGATCTCACGCTTTGGAATTGATTTCATTCGGAATTTTGATGAACGCTTGGGCGGTTTGGGCGGCATCCCTTCGCTTGGATTAAAGGAGAATGGCTATCTTTTCCTGTCTTCCACCGCCGAAGGCGCCACAGCCTTGGCCGAAGTCGCCGCCATGCAATGCAGCCATGGCGCGCAGACCGAACTATGGTCTGGCGATCAGGTCAAGGCGCGGTTTCCATGGCTGGAGACTGGCGATCTGACTGCCGCATCATTCGGCCTTCGCGATGAAGGCTGGTTTGACAATATGGGCCTGATGGCGGGTTTTCGCACCGCCGCAAAGGCCCAAGGCGCGCGGTTTGTTACCGGGCGGGCCTGCGGGGTGCAGATGGCAGCGGGCCGCGTGACCGGGATTGAGGTGGATCTGAAAGACGGGGGCAGGGGTCTTGTCACCTGCGCCGCCATGGTCAACGCCGCCGGAACCCGTGCGGCCGAGGTGATGGCATGGGCGGGCCTGCCGCTGGCAGTAGAGCCCCGCAAGCGCACCGTTTTTGTGATAGACGCGCCAAACGCCCGCCACCCCGACGCGCCGTTGTTGATCGACGCAGGCTTTTATTTGCGCCCCGAGCATGGGCATTGGATCACCGCCACCGTGCCAACCGATGATGCCGCATGCGACGCCGATGATTTCGAACCCGACCTGCATCTGTTCGAAGATGTGATTTGGGAGCAGCTATACGCCCGCGCGCCGGGCTTTGACGCGGTCAAGGTCGTGCGCCACTGGGTTGGCCATTACGCCTATAACGCGCTGGATCAGAACGCCGTGCTGGGCCCGCATCCCGATGTGCCAAACCTCTATCTCTGCAACGGCTTCTCAGGCCACGGCTTGCAACAAGCGCCCGCCGTGGGCCGGGGTGTGGCAGAGCATATTCTTACGGGGGGTTGGCAAAGCCTTGATCTGTCAGATCTTTCCGTATCCCGGATGATCGAGGGCCGCGCCTTTCGTGAACAGGCTATCGTTTAGGGATACATCTAATAGTTACATAATACTGATTATACGATAAATGGATGGATATCTAGATGTCCCTACGCCGCACCCCTTTCTACACGATGGCAACGGCCTATGGCGCGCAGATGGCCCCTGTCAGCGGTGGCTTCATCAATGCCCACAGCTACGGCGATGTGGCGGCCGAGCATCTGAACACCCGCGCGCATGTTGGCCTGCAAGACCTCTCCACCATGGGCAAGATCGACGTCAAAGGGCCGGATGCTGAGGCTTTAATCAATCATCTGATCGTCAATGACGCAGCCAGAATGCGTGTGGGCCAAGCCCGCTACAGCAGCGTTTGCACTGTGGATGGCGGCATCATGGATGATCTGACGCTGTTTCGGCTGGCGGAGGAGCATTTCCTGATCGTCTCCGGCTCTCGAAACCGGTTGCGGATCCGGGATTGGGTTGTGCATCATTCGGCAGGTCGCCGCGCCTATGTTACCGATCAGACGGCGGCGATTGCTTTCCCGACGATCCAGGGCCCCAATTCTCGCGCCCTGCTTCAGGAATTGGTTGAAGATGTTGATCTAACCCATATTAAACGCTGGACTTTCGCGCATGGCCATATTGCGGGAACGCCCATCATGATCTCGCGCACCGGCGTGACCGGAGAGTTGGGGTTTGAGCTGTTTGTTCCTGCGGATGAATGCGCTTCGGTCTGGGCCGCGCTCTTCGCTGCGGGCGGTGCGCATGGGTTGCGCCCTTATGGTGTTAAGGCAATGTTTACCCTTGGGCTAGAAAAGCTATACCCCGCGCATGGCATCGACATGGACGAAAGCCTGACGCCCTTTCATGTCGGCACAGACGTCTTCATCCGCTTTGAAAAGCCCGATTTCATTGGCCGCGACGCGCTTTTGCGCCAGCGCGATCAGGGCGCGCCGACGGTCTGGGTCGGCCTTTGGTTGGCGGGCGATCATCCTGCCCCGGACAATACCCCCGTTATTGTTGATGGTCGGCAGATCGGCCACATCACCTATTCCGATCACGGCTATTGCGTTGGTTCCGTGCTGGCCACGGCGCATATCGCCCGCGATCATGCGATTGATGGGGCCGAAGTGTCGGTGAATGGCCAAACGGCGCGGATCACCCGCAAACCGTTCTTTGATCCCGAAGGCCTGCGCCTTAGATCATAGCACTTTCAGGGAAATCGTGCGGCAGTCCCCGCGAAAGTAAGGGTCTGCATAAGTGGAATTTTCTTGGCAAGATGCATGAGGAGATAGCGAAAGCATCGAGCCTTACGGCGATTGAAGGCCATCGCCTACCGGCCAATGGAAGACCCAAGACCACGCCCCGCATTGGCTCTGGACATAAAACACCAACCGCCCCAGCATCCCTCTCATGGTTTGCAGGCAAACCATTGCCGGGCAACCGGGCATCGGCGGCATCACACCCGCTGGGAAACTGAAAATGGTCGCATAGGTTCCACGAATGCACCCCGTCAAAAATGGGGGACTACACTTTTGACGCCGCGCCACGTTTTGTCGCGGAGACTTCCTTGGGGTAACGTTCCAACAAGTCGTCTACAGTAATCCGCCCAAGTTCTCTCGGATCGATACTGAGTGCTGTTGCGTCAAGCGGGGTTTCTGTCTGCCGTGCCCATCGTTTCACATCTCGTTTGATTAGAAACGATTTGGTTCGCGGTGCGTGACCAGACCGTGACAGGCTGAATTCTAGGAGTTTCTCGAAGTTCGCCAAACAACGGATTACACCATTGTAAACAAGGCAAATAAGGTTGGTGCACCCGACTGGATTCGAACCAGTGACCTCTGCCTTCGGAGGGCAGCGCTCTATCCAGCTGAGCTACGGGTGCCGATGCGGTTTCTTAGCCTCTCCCGCCAAGGGCCGCAACGTCAATTTGCAATGGCCGGCCGGGAGTTATCCAAGCAAGTCGTGACACAGCTCCAACGCCGAAATCAACGCATCCACCTCTTGCGTGGTGTTATACAGGCCAAAAGAGGCGCGGCAGGTGGCGTTAACGCCCATATGCTGCATCAAAGGCATGGCGCAATGGGTGCCGGCCCGCACCGCAATGCCGCGCTTGTCCAGCACGGTCGAGATGTCATGCGCATGCGCGGCCCCTTGTAGGGTAAAGGAGAATATAGCCCCCTTCCCTGCCGAATTTCCCTGCACATTCAGCCAGTTAAGGCCTGACATCTGGCTTTGGGCATAGTCCCGCAAATGGCGCTCATGTGCGACGACGTTGTCCATGCCCAAGGTCATCAGATAGTCCAGCGCTACGCCCATGCCGATCTGGCTGACGATGCCGGGGGTTCCAGCCTCAAACTTCATCGGCGGGTCGTTATATACAACCGCGTCGCGGCTGACTTCGCGGATCATATCGCCGCCACCAAGGAAGGGCCGCATCTCTTCCATGCGTTCGCGGCGGATGAAGATCGCCCCGGAACCGCTTGGCCCATATAGCTTATGTCCAGTTATGGCAAAGAAATCACAGCCCATCGCGGCCACATCCACCGGGCCATGAACCGCCGATTGGCTGCCATCGACCAAAACCGGCACACCCTTGGCACGGGCGGCTTTGCAGATGGCGGCAACATCAACCACAGTGCCCAGCACGTTCGACATATGGGTAATTGCCACCAACTTGGTCTTTGGCCCAATGGCATCGATCACCGCTTGCGGGTCCAGATCGCCGTTTTGGTCGCAATCCACCCATTTCAGCACCACGCCTTGGCGTTCGCGCAGGAAATGCCAAGGCACGATATTGGCGTGATGCTCCATAATGCTCAGAACAATCTCATCGCCCGGCTGAAAGCGTGGGGCGGCCCAGGCGTAAGACACCAGATTGATCGCCTCGGTCGTGCCGGTGGTAAAGACGATTTCATCCTCAGACGGCGCGTTCAAAAACCGCCGGACGATGCCGCGCACGGCTTCGTACTTTTCCGTTGCAAGGTTAGAAAGGTAGTGCAAGCCCCGGTGAACATTTGCATATTCCATCGAATAGCCTTGGGTCACCGCATCAATCACCGCTGCCGGTTTCTGCGCGCTTGCCCCGTTGTCGAGGTAAACCAGCGGCTTGCCATTCACCTGACGCGACAGGATCGGGAAATCGGCGCGGATGCTGTCTATGTCATACATGGCGGGGCAAAGCCTCTGGTCCGAAAAGAGCCATTATCAGGAAAACTGCTAAGAAGCTGACGGCAAAGATGGTCAGGATGATGCCTAGAAACACCTTTGTTCCCGATGCAAACCCATGAATTTCAGCCACAAATTGCGTTTGCAGCCAGAAGAAAACCACGATCGACAAGGGCCCGATCAACACCGCTACCGCAGGCACCAGCGCCAGGCCAATCGTCTGCGCCGCTTGCAAGGTCAGCAAGAACACCTGCAACCAGACCACCGCCAAAACCGCGTCATCAAAGCTGCCCTGCCCACCCCATGCCTTGCCAACCTGAAAAATCAGCCAAGAGGCCATGATCAGCACCACAATCTGCACGATTGCCGTGGTGAAGGGCGTCGAAATCAGCATCTCGATCAAGGGGTTAGGCGCGGGCATCGGGGCCAACCACAAGCTGAAATGCATCATCAGGGACGAGGCTACCGCCATCAACCCCAAAGCCATCATCCGCACGCCAGAGGATGGGTTGGTCTGCAACAGCCCGCGCATCCCCGCCCGCGGGTCTTTCACCGTCAGCCTTGCCAGCGCCCAAAGATCGTTCATCGCCGCTATCCCTTTTCCGCCTCAACCAACATCGTCAGCCAGAGCCACAAAAACGCAAACCCCGTCACCACATAGGTTGCCGTCAAGGCCGGGCTTTGCCCGATCATTCCTTGCACCAAACCTTGCAGCAATAACAGTGGGCTAACGGTAACCAGCGCCCAAAACAGCGCAATCCGCGCGCTATACCAAGTGCCCTGCCCGCCCATCCGGCCCGCAATCATCCGGGCAAGCGCCGCCAACCCATACCAAAACGGAATCGTCGCCAGCACTGCCAACCCACGTGCCAAAAGGCGCGGCGCGGTCGAAGCCTCGCCCACCAAAAACGCATCGCGAGAGGCCACCGGCCACTGCCCGATAAAGGCGATAATCAAAAACGCGACCAGAAGGGAAAATGCAAACGGCTCTGACACGCCCCGCGCCAGATGGCGGCGCACGCCAGTGCGTGGGTGCCGCCAACTAGAGAGGATGTCAGAGGTTACCGCCATTCTGCGCCCCTAATGCTCATGCCGATGCAGCCAGCTTTCCAGCCGCATCCGGATGTCTTCGGCCAGATTTTCATTCTCGATCTCAGAAATCGCCTCGGCCAAAAAGGCCAGCACCAAAAGCGATTGCGCCATTCGTTTTGGCACGCCGCGCGATTGCAGATAAAACAGCCCCGTCTCGTCAATCGCGCCCGAGGTGCTGCCGTGGCTGCATTTCACGTCATCGGCATAGATTTCCAGCTCTGGCTTGGCCAGAAACTGGCTGTCTTCGTCCAAAAGCAGGCTTTGGCTGGTCTGATAGCCATCGGTTTTCTGGGCAATCTGCTTGACCAGAATCTTGCCCTGAAAGACGCCCACGGCCCCGTTCATCAGCACCTTTTTGAACACCTGACGGCTTTCGCAACCGGGGGCCGCATGGGTGATGAAAATGGTGTCATCATGGTGAAAGTCACCATCGCCAACGGCAGCACCCGCGATATGGGCAATGCCGCCCTCGCCCGCCAGTTCGACCACACATTCATTGCGGGTCATCCGGCCATTTGCGGTCAGGGTAAAAGATTTGAACAGGCTGTTCTTGCCCAAACGGGCAAAGATATGGGTCGCGGCACGGCGTTCATGGTCGCGCCCCTGCCCGCGGATGTGGTGGAATTTGGCACCATCGGCCACCTCCACTTCCATCACTTTGGTCAGCCGCGCAGCACCGGGGCCATTTTCCAAAACCGTCAGTTCAGCGCCCGGATCCAACTTAATGCAATGGTGCAAGATCGCGTCAGAAGTCTCTGATACATGGCGATAAATCAGCGAGATCGGCTTTTTCGCCTTGCCCGTGGCATGGATCAAAACGCCATCCGTGGCATAGGCCGAATTCAGCGCGGCCAAGGGGCGTTCAACCGGGCTTTGCCCCCGCGCCTCCAGCACACCATAGACGCCTTGCGCCCAGTGCGCATCGCGCCCGCCCGCTTCGGTCAAGCGCTCAATCTCGACCCCCGCCAAGCGCAGATCATCCGAGGCTTTGGCATCGAAAACGCCATCGACAAAGACCAGTTTCACCCGGTCCAGATGGTCAAACAACGGCGGTTCAGAGCCGGGATCAAACAGCCCGGCTCGAGCTGCCTCGGGCGCGTTCAGCGATGTCGGATCGGTATAGCGCCAGTATTCGTCACGCTTGGCGGGCAGGCCCATCGCCGTCAGCCGGGCCAAAGCCTCGGCCCGCGATTTGCCCAGCCAGCCGCCCGGCGCAAAAGACAGCCCGGCCACCCGCGCGGCAAGCGCGTCCAGTTTCGTTTGCTGAATGCCCATCACTTCACCTCGGCCAGAATATCGGCGTAGCCGTTGTTCTCAACCTCCAGCGCCAGTTCCGGCCCGCCAGTCTTGATGACGCGCCCGGCCGCCATGATATGCACGAAATCCGGTTTGATATGGTCCAGCAAGCGTTGGTAATGGGTGATGACCAGAAACGCCCGGCCCGCATCGCGCAACGCGTTGACGCCTTCGGCCACCAGCTTCATCGCATCGACGTCCAGCCCCGAGTCCGTCTCATCCAAGATGCACATCTTGGGTTTTAGCATGGCCATCTGCAAGATTTCATTACGCTTTTTCTCACCGCCCGAAAATCCGACATTGACCGGACGCTTTAACATCTCGGCGTCAATCTTCAGCGATTTGGCCTTTTCGCGCACGATCTTCAGGAAATCACCGGCGCTCAACTCATCTTCGCTGCGCGCTTTGCGCTGTGCGTTTACCGCCGTGCGCAGAAAGGTCATATTGCCCACGCCCGGGATCTCAACCGGGTATTGAAACGCCAGGAAAAGGCCCGCAGCGGCGCGCTCTTCGGGTTCCATCTCCAGCAATTCGGCGTCTTCCAGCGTGGCCGAGCCTTCGGTGACCTCATAGCCCTCTCGGCCCGCCAGCACATAAGACAGCGTCGATTTGCCAGAGCCGTTCGGCCCCATGATGGCATGGACTTCACCCGCCTTCACCTCCAGATCGACCCCGCGCAGGATCACTTTGTCTTCGTCTTGCAGTTTCACATGCAGGTTCTTGATATTCAGCATAGGGTCCTCGGCTGTCAAAGCGGCTGCACCAGCGCCTTGAAATAGGCGCGGATGCGGTCGGGGGTCAGGGGATGGGGTGAAAGGTCAAAACGGGCCATGCGGCCGATCATCTGGGTTGGCGGCTGCAACAGCGCGGCCTTGTGATAGGGCGCGCGGGGCGCGTAATCGTCGAAATAAACGGTGACGGGCTGGGTGATCCGGTAGGCTGCGGTCAGAAAACAAGCCAGCCGAAAGCGGCCATCAATCAGGATCACATCGGGGTGGGCAAAGCCGGGGGTTTCCCACACTTTCAGCGCGTAATCGGGCCAATGGCGCAGATGCGACTCGTCCACCGGATGGCCCCATTCGCGGGTCTCGCCGATATTGGCGTGCAGGATATGGGCGGTGCCCTTTGATGGGTTCTGGTGGAACCAGCCTTGCATCATCGCGGCCCAGTTGGCGTCGGATTCCACCGACCAAACCGTTGCCCCAGACTCTGCCGCCATCACGGTTGACCCGCCAGAACCATACTCCAATACCACCCCCGCACCCTCGTAGGCCGCGCGCAAGGCCGCCGCTTCGGCGGCTGGCATGGTCAGTTCGGGGCGCGGCACGGGTTCAGCCATGATGGCCCCCGCACGGGGCTAGAACGGAAAGCTGAGCCCGCGCCAGACGATAGAGCTGGGCTCGGTTGAACTGGTGATCCCGCTGACCCAGATCGTTGAGAACACGGGTTCGAACAGCTTTGGCCATAGATGGACAGCGTTGTGAAAAAACAACATTCCGGTGGCGACGCCCAGCAGTTTCGGCACCAGCAACCCGCGGTCGCGCATCCCCATGAAATGCGCGATCACGACGGTCATCGCAAAGGCCAACAGGCCCATCCGCAGCATCTCGATATCGGGATTGGCCAGTGGATCGGGCATCCCGTTCAGCTGAAAGGTCGCGTACCGCTCGAACACATGGCAAAGGAATCCTAGCGCCATGCAAAACGGAAAGCTGAGCGCGTAGCCCGCGTTGCGCACCACCTGCGAAAGGCCGACCGTGCCGCGACGACTGGGCGGCACATAGGTGAAGGCGCTGTCCAATCCCACATAGACGGTGGATTTGGTGAACCCCTGCCCCGATTGAATCCGGCAAAGCCGATCCTGAAACGTAGCTTGCTGCGTGGACATCATGTCCTGGCCCCTGACGTTTGACTGTCAGCACAGGATACCTATTGCAATGGCGCGAATAAGACCGAATTGGCGCAATTGCGTGATCAATATGGTCAAAGCTGCGCTCTGCGGTTGCGCGGCGCAGGCGGTCTTTGGCTGGGAAATGCTGTTCGGCCATCAAAGCTGCCTCGCCGGTGCGTCCTTGGCCGCATCCGCCAACCGCCACCGCCGCATCAACCAACGCAGGGTCAGTACGATGGCCGTTATATTGGCTATGCGCAAAACAACCTGACCCGGGCGATCCTGCCGCCAGATAAAACGGCACCAAAGCCACAGGCGACAACAGCACGCCCGAGACCTTGGTCAAGCGGTTCGCGCTGGTGCGCCGCGCCTCAAAAGCCGCGTCATCCTGCAGAAAGCTGGAGTTGCCGGGCCGCAAGCTCACCCCACCGACCCTTCCAGACTGATGGCGACCAAAGCCTGCGCTTCCATGGCGAATTCCATCGGCAGCGCTTGCAACACTTCCTTGCAGAACCCGTTGACCACCAGCGCTACAGCCTCTTCCTCATCCATCCCGCGAGAGCGGCAATAAAACAGCTGATCCTCATCCACCTTGGACGTGGTCGCCTCATGCTCGACACGCGAAGAATTATTCCGCACCTCGATATAAGGCACGGTATGCGCGCCACATTGATCACCGATCAGCAAGCTGTCGCATTGCGTGTAATTCCGGCTTTCCTTGGCCTTGGGGTGCATCGACACCAGCCCCCGATAGGTATTTTGCGCCCGGCCGGCCGATATCCCCTTCGACACAATGCGGCTTTTCGTCCGCTTGCCCAGATGGATCATCTTGGTGCCGGTATCGGCCTGCTGCGCGTTATTCGCAATCGCGATCGAGTAAAACTCGCCCTGAGAATCATCGCCGCGCAGGATGCAGCTCGGATATTTCCAGGTTATCGCCGACCCGGTTTCCACTTGCGTCCACATCACCTTGGCCCGGTCACCCCGGCAATCGGCGCGCTTGGTGACAAAATTATATATGCCGCCCACGCCGTTCTCATCACCGGGATACCAGTTCTGCACGGTGGAATATTTCACCTCGGCATCCTCAAGGATGACAATCTCCACCACCGCCGCGTGCAACTGATTGGTGTCACGCTTGGGCGCCGTGCAGCCTTCCAGATAGCTGACGTAAGACTTTTTATCGGCAATGATCAGCGTGCGCTCAAACTGTCCGGTATTCTCGGCATTGATCCGGAAATAGGTCGAGAGTTCCATCGGGCAGCGGGTGCCCGGCGGGATATAGACGAACGAGCCGTCCGAAAAGACCGCCGAATTCAGCGTTGCAAAGAAGTTGTCAGACTGCGGCACGACCGAGCCGATGTATTTCTTGACCAGTTCAGGATGCTCGCGCACCGCTTCCGAAATCGAGCAGAAAATAACCCCTGCCTTGGCGAGTTCCGCCTTGAACGTGGTCCCCACAGACACGGAATCAAACACCGCATCCACTGCTACCCGCCGCTCGCCCTCAGGGGCCTCAACCCCCGCCAGCAACGCCTGCTCCTTCAGCGGAATCCCCAGTTTGGCATAAGTTGCCAGCAGCTTCGGGTCCACCTCAGCCAACGATTTCGGCTTGTCCGCCATGCTTTTCGGCGAGGCGTAATAGTAGATGTCCTGATAGTCGATCTTGGGGTAATTCAGCATCGCCCAAGATGGCTCTTTCATCTTCAGCCAGCGGGCATAGGCCTCCAGACGCCACTCCAGCATCCACTCCGGCTCTTCATTCTTGGCACTGATCAGCCGCACGATGTCTTCGGACAGGCCCTTGGGCGCATAGTCCATTTCAATCTCGGTTTCCCAACCGTATTTGTATTTGCCGGCCATCGCCGCAACAGTCTCGACCGTCTCGCGGTCCACGCCGTCGCGGACTTCTTCTATAACTGCGCCTGTCATATCCGTCTCTCCCCGTCATTTGCCGCCCGAGCGCGGGCTTTGGCATAGGTTTTGGTCCACACATCGGAGAACCGAAGCACATCATCCGTCGTCACGCCGGGCCCGATCGAGATGCGAATGGCTTGACCCGCCTGCACCTCGTCATAGCCCATCGCCGTCAACACACGGCTGGCGCGCACCTTGCCGCTGGAACAGGCAGAGCCTGCCGAGACGGCAAAGCCCGCAAGGTCCATCGCCATCACCTGAGTCTCTCCGCGCCAACCGGGCGCAATCAGACAAAGAGTGTTCGGCAACCGGTTCGCGCCTTTCCCGACTGAAATAGTCTCCTTCGCGCCGCTGGACAATGCCTGTTCTAGAATATTTCTAAGTTCGGCCACTTCGTCCCAGACGCCATTGGCCAAATCCCGCGCCGCCGCCTCTGCCGCCGCGCCAAACCCGGCGATGCCGATCAGGTTCTCAGTCCCCGCCCTCCGCCCCATTTCCTGCCCGCCACCGCGGATCTGCGCTGTCACATCCAAGCCCCGGCGCAACACCAGCGCGCCAACCCCCTTTGGCCCGCCCAGCTTATGCGCAGACACCAACCCCATCTCGCAGCCCAGCCAGTTGAACGACAAAGGCAGTTTGCCAAAGCCTTGGGTCAGATCGCTGACCGCCAACCCGGCAGGCAAATCCTGCACAATCCCGGTTTCGGAATTGGCCAGTTGCAACGCCATGCGTCCGGGGTCTGTGCCCGAAACCGCACCAGCAGCGTCCACCTGCAACGCAGGTTCACACCACGCCGCCACGGCGTCATGCTCTACCCCGGCGCTCAAAAGCCCGCGCCCGCCGCAAGCCAAAGCCGCCGCCTCGGTCGCACTGCTGGTAAAGACAATATCCGCCCCCTCAGCCCCCAAAGCTGCCGCAACTTGCCCCCGTGCGCGCTCCACCAAAGCCTTGGCCGCGCGCCCTTCGGCATGCACCGAAGACGGGTTGCCCACCACATCCATCGCTGCCAGCATCGCCGCCCGCGCTTCGGCCCGCAAAGGCGTGGTCGCGTTCCAATCGAGATAGATCCGGCTCATTCCTCATCCACCACCCGGAACAATCCGGGCACCGCCGGGCAAGGCGTCAACTCATTTCCCACCACATCCGACAGCCGCACCTGATGCAAAAACACATAGACATTGGCCGAGAGGCTTTCCCACAACCGATTGGTCAGGCTTTGCGCCCGTGACCCAGAAACGCCGCCCGTGGCCCCTGCCCCGGTGTGCATCGCATCCACCGTTTCCTCCACCGCCTGCATGATCTCGCTGACCCGAATGCTCTCGGCTGTCCGCGCCAAACGGTAGCCGCCACCCGGCCCCCGCACTGCATCGACCAGACCTGCCCGGCGCAGTTTCACAAACAACTGCTCCAGATAGGGCAAGGAAATATCCTGCCGTTTTGAGATTTCGGCCAAAGAGACCATCTCGCCGCCCTTGGCCATGGCCAGATCGGCCAGCGCCACCATCGCATAGCGCCCCTTGGTTGAAAGCTTCATCTGACCCGCCCCGTTGCAATTTCATTGACGCCGCCGCCTGTGGAGATTACCTGAACCCTAACCCAAGGGCTGCGGCAGCGGTCCTTAGAACCATTCTAGTTAGTCCGAGCGAAACCGTCAATTATTCGCTCGCAAAGAACAAAGTAGGCGAGTTGAATGCCCGAAGTTATCTTTGCCGGCCCCGATGGCCGTCTTGAAGGCCGCTACCACCCCCAGAAAGAGCGCGACGCGCCGATTGCCATCGTGCTGCATCCGCATCCCGCTTATGGCGGCACGATGAACAACAAGGTGGTGTATAACCTGCACTATGCCTTTTACAATCTGGGTTTCACCGTGCTGCGGTTCAACTTCCGCGGTGTGGGGCGCAGTCAGGGTGAATATGATCAGGGCATTGGTGAGTTGTCCGATGCCGCCTCGGCGCTGGATTACCTGCAAAATATGAACCCCAACGCCAAACATTGCTGGGTCGGCGGCTTTTCCTTTGGCGCCTGGATCGGCATGCAACTCTTGATGCGCCGCCCGGAAGTCACTGGATTCATCTCGGTCGCCCCTCCGGCGAACCTGTATGATTTCTCGTTCCTTGCGCCCTGCCCTTCGTCTGGTCTGATCATCAACGGCACCGCCGACAAGGTTGCCCCGCCAAAAGACACCAAGACGCTGGTGAACAAACTGCACGAGCAAAAAGGCATCACCATCACCCATACCGAGGTTGAGGGCGCCGATCACTTCTTCAAAGACGAAGAAACCCATATGAAGCCGATGATCCAGACGGTTTCCGATTACGTCCGCCGCCGCATGACCGAAGGCACCCGCTGATGTCGTTCATTCAGGATCTGGCGGATAAACTGGCCAAGGATGTCATCGACAGCCAAGACGAGTTGGGCGATGACCGCTTTTATGAGCAAGTCGGCCGTGTCTTGATGGCTGCCTCTCCGACCTTGCAAGAAACCTTCATGACCTCGATCCGCATCCGTTTGGCCGAACAGCGCGGGCGGGTTTTCTGGGAAAAGGCCCTTGCCGCCAAGCGCAAAGGCGAAGCAGCCCCCGAGGCCCCGAAAGACCTTAGCGCCGGGCATTAAGATGACGGCGCGCCTCGATCAGCAATTCGCCTTCCTGAACGAGGCTGACCGCCTGAAATCCGTCCTGCGCGCCACCACCCTTTGCGACGGCTCGCGCCGCGAAAACTCGGGCGAGCATAGCTGGCACCTCGCCCTCTACGCCTTGACCCTCGCCGATCATGCGCCGCCGGGAGTCTCCATCGACCGCGTCATCCGCATGCTTCTCCTGCATGACCTCGTGGAAATCGACGTCGGCGACGTCCCCATCCACTCCGCCAACGGCACCGCCCACGCCAGCGCAGCCACCATGCAAGCCGAACAAAAAGCCGCCACCCGCATCTTCGGCCTCCTCCCGCCAGACCTGGGCCCGCAGTTCCACGCCCTCTGGGATGAATTTGAGGCGTCCGAGACTCCCGACGCAATCTTCGCTAAATCCCTTGACCGCGTGCAGCCCGTCATGGCCAACCTGCAATCGGGTGGCGGCACATGGATCGACTACAACGTCACCTATGAGCAGCTAGAGTCCCGTGTCGGCACAAAAATAGCCCGTGGTGCGCCGGGGTTGTGGGATTGGGTGCGTGAAAAGGTGCGGCCCTTTTTCTCAGGTTGAGCATGGCCCGTTTTTGAATTCCGCACCGACCTCAAACCAGACGAGCAACGCGAAATGCTTGACAGCGGCACTATCCGGGTTCTCTGCGTCTCGGATCTCGCCCAGCTTTCTGCCCTTTTGGAAAGCAACGGCAATTGGATCCATTCGATGGAGGTTTTCGAACAGAAGGGAGAAACCGCGCCATTGCGCGTTGATCTTTCTTTGCTTGGGTTGAACGGCGAAGACGAAATAGGCCCAGATGACAAGCCTGCCTTCATGCGTGACTTGCTGCGACACAAAATCCAATTGATGCGTGCTTCAGGCTGCGCGTTCAAGATGGAGGTCTGGCTGGGCGAATAGAGGCATTGCTCAAAATTCAGTATACATTCGCATACCATCTTTCCCAATCCCCCCCTTTCCGCTACAAGCCCCCCAACAAATCCCAACACGAAAGGGCAGACCCATGGCCAAGATCAAGGTAGCCAATCCCATCGTCGAGATGGATGGCGATGAGATGACCCGGATCATCTGGGATTTCATCAAGAAAAAGCTGATCCTGCCCTATCTGGATGTCGATCTGCTCTATTACGACCTCAGCATCGAAAACCGCGATGCGACCAATGACCAGATCACCATCGACTCGGCCCACAAAACCCTCGAAGTCGGCGTGGCCGTCAAATGCGCGACCATCACCCCGGATGAGGCGCGAGTTCAGGAATTCGGCCTGAAACAGATGTGGCGCAGCCCGAACGGCACCATCCGCAACATCCTTGGCGGCGTGATTTTCCGTGAGCCGATCATCTGCCAGAACGTGCCCCGCCTTGTGCCGGGCTGGACCAAACCCATTGTTATTGGCCGTCACGCTTACGGCGACCAATACCGCGCCACCGATTTCCACTTTCCGGGTGCTGGCAAGTTGACAATGAAATTCGTCGGCGAAGACGGCGCCGTGATCGAAAAAGAGGTCTTCGACGCCCCCGCCGCCGGGGTGGCGATGGGCATGTATAACCTTGATCAGTCGATCATCGATTTCGCCCGGTCGACCTTCAACTATGGCCTGATCAAGAACATGCCGGTGTATCTGTCCACCAAAAACACCATCCTCAAGGTCTATGATGGCCGCTTTATGGATATCTTTCAGCAGGTTTTTGATGCGGAATTCGCCGAAGCCTACAGCGCCCGCGGCCTGACCTATCAGCACCGATTGATCGACGACATGGTGGCAAGCGCCCTGAAATGGTCCGGCGGCTATATCTGGGCCTGCAAGAACTATGACGGCGATGTGCAGTCTGACACCGTGGCGCAGGGCTTCGGCTCGCTTGGTCTGATGACATCCGTGCTGATGACACCCGATGGCAAGGTGGTTGAGGCCGAGGCCGCGCATGGCACCGTCACCCGCCATTACCGCGAGCATCAAAAGGGCAAGCAAACCTCTACCAACTCCATCGCCTCGATCTACGCTTGGACAGGTGGCCTGAAGCATCGCGCGAAACTGGATGGCAATGATGCCCTGATGACCTTTGCCGAAACGCTGGAGCGGGTCTGTGTGCAAACGGTTGAAGACGGCTGGATGACCAAGGATCTGGCCCTGCTGGTCGGCCCCGATCAAAAATGGCTCACCACGATGGGTTATCTGGAAAAGGTGGACGAATACCTGAACAAGGCCCTTTCGGCCTGATCTGATCCCGTCAAAGCACGCTTTGGGCCGGGGGCACCGCCTCCGGCCCCTGCCATTTGCATTCCCCTCTGGCCAAGCCGCGGCAAACCGGGTAAGGCCGCGCCAACCCTATTGATCCGCCCAATAAACTGAAAGTGACCGCCTCCTATGGAGCTTCGTAACATTGCCATCATCGCGCACGTTGACCATGGCAAGACTACCCTCGTGGATGAGCTGCTAAAGCAGGCCGGATCCTACCGTGAAAATCAGGCCGTGACCGAACGCGCCATGGACAGCAATGATATCGAGCGCGAGCGCGGCATCACCATTCTGGCCAAGGCCACTTCGGTCGAATGGCACGGAACCCGCATCAACATCGTCGACACCCCCGGCCACGCCGATTTCGGTGGCGAGGTGGAGCGGATCCTGAGCATGGTTGACGGCGTTTGCCTGTTGGTCGATGCCGCCGAAGGCCCGATGCCGCAAACCAAATTCGTGCTGGCCAAGGCGCTTGCCTTGGGTCTGCGTCCGATCGTGGTGCTGAACAAGGTCGACAAGGCCGACGCCGAACCCGACCGCGCCCTGAACGAGGTGTTCGATCTCTTCGCCAACCTCGGCGCCTCTGACGAGCAGTTGGATTTTCCGCATGTGTATGCCTCTGGCCGCGCTGGCTGGGCTGACAATGAGCTGGATGGCCCGCGCAAGGATTTGACCGCGCTGTTCAGCCTGATCCTCAGCCATGTGCCGGCACCCAAGCAGTTGGCCAATCAGCATGAGCCCTTTCGCATGCTTGCAACCACGCTGTCGGCCGACCCGTTCCTGGGCCGTCTGCTGACCGGCCGGGTGGAGCAGGGCCGCATTTCTGCGGGCGTCATGCTCAAGGCCCTGTCGCGCGACGGCGAACGGCTGGAGCAGTTCCGCGTCACCAAAATCCTGGCGTTCCGCGGCCTCGTGCAAACCGCGATTGATGAGGCCATCGCAGGTGACATCGTCACCCTTGCCGGCATGTCCAAAGCCACCGTGGCCGACACGCTGTGCGACCCGTCCATCAACGAGGCCCTGCCAGCCCAGCCGATTGACCCGCCAACGATCACCGTCACCTTCGGCATCAATGACAGCCCGCTGGCTGGCAAAGACGGCAACAAGGTCCAGTCCCGCGTCATCCGGGAACGCCTGATGCGCGAGGCCGAGGTGAACGTGGCCATCAAGATCGCCGACACCCCCGGCGGTGACGCGTTCGAAGTCTCGGGCAGGGGCGAATTGCAGATGGGCGTGTTGATCGAAAACATGCGCCGCGAAGGGTTCGAGCTGTCAATATCGCGCCCCCGCGTGATCTTCCGCGAAGAAGATGGCGTGAAGCAAGAGCCGATGGAAGAAGTCACCATCGACGTCGATGACGAATACACCGGCCCCGTGATCGAGAAACTGACCGGCCCCCGCAAAGGCGAATTGGTCGAGATGCGGCCCGCCGGTGTCGGCAAGACCCGCATCATCGCGCATGTGCCCTCGCGCGGGCTGATCGGCTATCATGGCCAGTTCATGACCGATACCCGGGGCACGGGCGTGTTGAACCGGGTTTTCCACGGCTGGACCAAGCACAAGGGCCCGATCGAAGGCCGCCGTCAGGGCGTTCTGATCTCGATGGAAGCCGGCGTATCGGTTGCCTATGCCATGTGGAAACTGGAAGAGCGTGGGCACTTCTTCATTGGCGTGCAGGAACAGATCTATGGTGGTATGATCATCGGAGAGCATAACCGCGAGAACGACCTTGAAGTGAACGCCCTGCGCGGCAAGCAGTTGACCAACGTCCGCGCCTCCGGCACCGATGAGGCCGTGCGTCTGACCACCCCCGTCAAACTGTCGCTGGAGCAGTCCATCGCGTATATCGAGGATGACGAGCTGGTCGAAGTAACCCCGAAAAACATCCGCATGCGCAAACGCTTTCTCGACTCAAACGACCGCAAGCGCGCAAGCCGTTCTTAAGGTTAGAAAAAAGGGCGCCACTCTGGCGCCCTTTCCAATGCGTTTTTCTGAATTCTGGGCGTCGATTGATGAAGAGTAGGATGGGCAATATTGCCCATCCTACCTTATTCCGCCGCAACCTTCCGTTTAGGTTTCAGCATATCCTTCAAATACCGCCCCGTATGGCTGGCTTCAGATTTGGCAACGGCTTCCGGCGTGCCGGTGGCCACAATCTCGCCGCCGCCATCGCCGCCCTCAGGGCCGATATCAATGACCCAATCGGCGGTTTTCACCACATCCAGATTGTGTTCGATCACCACAACAGTATTGCCTTGCTCGACCAGAGAATGCAGCACCTCAAGCAGTTTCCGCACGTCTTCAAAATGTAGCCCCGTCGTCGGCTCGTCCAGAATATACAACGTGCGCCCGGTGGCGCGACGAGATAGCTCCTTCGACAGCTTCACCCGTTGCGCTTCGCCGCCTGACAGCGTTGTCGCCTGCTGCCCAACCTTGATGTAACCAAGCCCCACTTCGCACAGTGCATCCATCTTCTCGCGGATGCTGGGCACGGCCTGGAAAAACACCGCCGCATCCTCACATGTCATATCAAGAACATCCGCTATGCTTTTGTTCTTGAACCGAATCTCCAACGTTTCACGGTTATAGCGTTTGCCCTTGCAGGTCTCGCAGGTCACATAGACATCGGGAAGAAAATGCATCTCGATCTTGATGACGCCGTCACCCTGACAGGCCTCACAGCGCCCACCCTTCACATTGAACGAGAACCGCCCCGGCTGATATCCGCGCGCCTTGGATTCCGGCAGACCCGCAAACCAATCGCGGATCGGTGTGAACGCACCAGTATAAGTCGCAGGGTTAGACCGTGGCGTGCGGCCAATCGCGCGCTGGTCAATATCAATCACCTTGTCCAGATGCTCAAACCCGCGGATCGTCTCACACGGGCTGGGCGTCTCATGCGCGCCGTTCAACCGTGTCGCGGCGGTCTTGAAAAGCGTCTCAATCGTCAGTGTGGATTTGCCACCGCCCGAAACCCCCGTCACGCAAACAAACATGCCCAAGGGAAATTCAGCCGTGACGTTCTTTAGATTGTTGCCCGTGGCCCCCACCACCACCAGCTTTTTCCCATTGCCCTTGCGCCGCACCTTTGGCACCGCAATCTCACGCGTGCCTTGCAGATACTGCCCCGTCAGGCTGGCCGGATCGGCCGCCACCTGCGCAGGCGTTCCGTGCGACACCACCATCCCGCCATGCACACCCGCGCCCGGGCCCATGTCAAAGACATAATCCGCCTCGCGGATCGCATCCTCGTCATGCTCTACCACGAGCACCGTATTGCCTTGATCTCGCAGGTTTTTCAGCGTGATCAACAGGCGGTCATTGTCGCGCTGATGCAAGCCGATGCTCGGCTCATCCAGCACATACAACACCCCGGTCAGGCCAGACCCAATCTGGCTGGCCAGCCGAATCCGTTGACTTTCCCCACCAGACAGCGTCCCCGCGTTCCGGCTCATCGTCAGATATTCCAGACCCACATTGTTCAAAAACCCCAGTCGTTCGCGGATTTCCTTCAAGATAGCCTTGGCAATCTCGTTTTTCTGCACGCCCAGACTGTCGGGCACCGTGCCGATCCAGGCAAACGCCTCTTTGATCGACATCCGCACCACCTGCCCCACATGCAGGCCCGCGATTTTCACCGCCAAAGCCTCGGCCCGCAGGCGGTAGCCGCCGCAAGTGCCGCAATCGCGGTTGTTTTGATACCGCTCCATCTCTTCACGCGACCAGGACGAATCCGTTTCGCGGTAGCGGCGCTCAAAATTAGGCACCACTCCCTCAAAGACCCGTCGCACTTTATAAACGCGCCCGCCCTCGTCATAGGTGAAGTCTATCTCCTGACCCTTTGATCCATATAGGAAAAGCTGCTGAACGGCCTCTGGCAGATCGCGCCATTTGGTCTTTTTGTCAAAGCCGTAATGCGCGGCCAAAGCCTCTACGGTCTGGGTGAAATAGGGCGATTTTGACTTGGCCCAAGGCGCAATCGCGCCCTGAGGAATAGATAGACCCTGATCCGGCACGATCAGACGATCGTCGAAAAACAACTCAACCCCCAACCCGTCGCACGACGGGCAAGCGCCAAAAGGCGCGTTGAAGGAAAACAACCGCGGCTCGATCTCGGCAATGGTAAAGCCCGACACCGGACAGGCGAATTTCTCGGAATAGGTGATGCGAACCGGGTCGCCTTCGCCCTCACCCGGCGCGGTTTCCACCACCGCAATCCCCTCTGCCAGGTTCAAAGCGGTGCGGAAACTGTCGGCCAGCCGCGTCTCCAGCCCCTCTTTCACCACGATCCGGTCTACCACCACATCGATGTTATGGCGGAATTTCTTGTCCAAAGTCGGCGGCTCTTCCAACTCGTAAAACGTGCCATTGACCTTGACCCGCTGAAAGCCCTGCTTGCGCAACTCAAGGAATTCCTTTCGATATTCGCCCTTACGGTCGCGCACGATGGGCGCCAGCAGATAGGCCCGCGTGCCCTCTTCCATCGCCATCACGGCATCGACCATATCCTGCACCTGCATGGCCGTGATGGGCAGACCAGTCGTGGGCGAAAACGGCGTCCCAACGCGCGCATACAAAAGCCGCATATAGTCATAGATTTCAGTCACCGTCCCCACGGTCGACCGCGGGTTTTTTGACGTGGTCTTTTGCTCAATCGAAATCGCAGGCGACAGCCCAGAGATGTGATCCACATCCGGCTTGCCCATCATGTCCAGAAACTGCCGCGCATAGGCGCTCAACGATTCGACGTAACGCCGCTGCCCTTCGGCATAGATCGTATCAAACGCCAAAGACGACTTGCCCGACCCCGACAGCCCGGTGATCACCACCAGCTGATCGCGCGGAATATCAACATCCACGCCCTTCAAGTTATGTTCCCGCGCGCCGCGCACTTCGATGAACTTCTGCTCTGCCATGACCCACCCACTACAATCTGACCAGATGTAGGGTGTTTTACCCGAGTCTCCAACAGCATTTTGTGAACATAAAGCGAACGCCAAGCCCCTTTACACATTCTATAAATCATATATGAATACGAAACCCCATAGGAGGCTTAAATGTTCAATTTTCTCCGCCGTCCCGCGCAACCCTGCCCCTCTGTGCAAGAAATCGCCGCCACCGTTGCGCGCGGTGATATGGCGCTGGTCGATGTGCGTGAGATGGCCGAGGTGAACGCCTCCGGCAAGGCCAAGGGCGCCACGGTTATCCCGCTGTCAATCCTTGGCCTGAAATGCACGCCCAGCACACCCGATTGCATGATCGCGCAGGGCAAGCCGGTGGCCCTTTATTGCGCCTCGGGCGGGCGGTCGTCGATGGCCGCCCAAACCCTGAAAGGCATGGGATACCCCGAGGTTCACAACATCGGCGGTTTGGGCGATTGGGTCGCAGGCGGCGGTCAGGTCGAGCGCGTCTGACGCCGCCGCGCCTGAAGCGCATGCACCGCGATCCCGGCAGCGCAGAAGGCGACTCCGCAGGCAATCAACGTGATGGGCCCGCCCCAGACCAACAGCGCCGCCAGAATCGGCGTGCCCGTAGTCGTGCCAACATTCCCCAATTGCGCCACAGCCCCTGCGGCCCGCGCCCGGGTCTCGGCTGTTGGATTCAGTTCTGGAATGGCGGCAAAACTGGCACCCTGCACCACCCCCAAAGCCGCCGATAGCCAAAACCCGCCCAAAACCATGCCCCAGCCCTGCCCCCAGAACAGGCCCAGAATCACAAACCCAGGGATGGCCGCCACATAGCCCCATTGCACCAAACGCACCGCTGACATCCGGCCCAGCAGCCGAACCCCCAGCGTCAGAGACACCAAAATCGACACCATTGGCATGCCCGTGGCAATCAGCGCCCGCTCGGCCAAAGGCGTTTGCGGCGGCAGCAGCGTCAGCACCGCCACATAGAGAAAGGTGTAGAAACAAAAACCCATCGCAGGCGCGGCCAAGCGCGGAGAGGCATAAATGGCCACATGCTCTCGCCACAAATTGCCAATTGGCCCAGTCTGCCGGGCGGAATCCGCAGGCAGGCTAAGCAAAAGCAAAGCCCCCATCACCGCCATCCACCCGCTATGCGCATAAAACAGCGCCGGAATACCGCCCCACCCTAACAAAATCGGCGCTATCAAGGCCAAGCCAGCATAAGTTACCCCAAAGAACGACGACCAAAGCGTCATCGCAAAGGGCCGCATCCGGTCAGTCGCCAACCCTGCAATCATCGTCGGCCCCACCACAACAATCGTCAGATGCGACACGCCCTCCAGCACCCGGGCGGCAATCAGTAGGGGGTAAGACGGCAGCGTTGCCTCTAGTAGAGAGACCGTGGCCCCCAATGCCATTGCCGCGACAATGGCCCGCTTTGGCCCGATGCGCGCCACCAACAGCCCGGCCGTGGTGCCAAAAATCAGCCCCACAATTCCGACGACCGAGACGATCAGGCCCAGCCCAACCTCTCCCGCGCCGCCATAGAGCCCACGCAAGTCCTCAAAGATCACCGATATTTTGCCAAATTGCGCCGCAGCCCCAAGGCCCGCGCCCCAAAGCAGAAAAACCAGCAGCATGGGCGGAAATCGGATCATGCCAACTGGCTACGGGATAGGCGCGCCAATCTCCAGCCCCTTCATCTTGGCCTATATCCTTACCGCCTCAGCCGGGCCTGCGGCCCATCGCCCAAGCAACAATCGGAAAATCCGGGTCATTGGTCAGATCATCCTCGGGCATCGACTCCGGCGGCCAAGGCTGCTCAAGATTGCGCAAGGCCATCGCCCGGTTGCCCCATTGTTCGGCGTGGATCGAATCTTCCTCAAACCCGGCCTCAATCAATAAATTCCGCAAACCGCGCGCGGACCAACGTGAACAATCGACCGGAACTGCATGATAAGGAATGAAAAACGGCACCGCGATCCAGAACCACCCCCCCTTTCGCAGCATCCGAAAGACGTTGCGGGTGGCGGCATAGGGCCGGTCAATATGTTCCCAAACCTGATTGGCCAGGATCACATCAAACTTCATCACCTTGCCATCATCGCCGGTAAAGGGCCCGGCGCAGGGATCAAAATCGGGGTAATAGAACGATTGAAACGACTTGAAACCCAGCTTTTCGCCCCATGCCCCCGAAATCTCGGCCGCATCCAGTCCCTCCGGGCTAAGGTCTTTCAACCAAGCCCGGCTGGTCTTTTGCATCACAGATCGGTTGATCGAGGCCATGGCTTACATGTGCAACGCGCGGCCGTAAGCATCAAGCACCGACTCATGCATCATCTCTGACAGGGTTGGGTGCGGGAAGACCGTGTTCATCAAATCTTCCTCGGTGGTCTCTAACGCGCGGCCGATCACATAGCCTTGGATCAACTCTGTCACCTCGGCCCCCACCATATGCGCGCCCAGCAATTCGCCGGTTTTGGCATCAAAAATGGTCTTGATCAGCCCTTCGGATTCGCCCAAGGCAATCGCCTTGCCATTGCCGATAAACGGAAAACGGCCCACTTTCACCGCAAACCCGGCCTCTTTGGCCTTCGCTTCGGTCATGCCCACAGAGGCAATCTGCGGATGGCAATAGGTGCAACCCGCAATCGAGCCCGGCTTGATAGGGTGCGGATGCCCGCCCGCGATCAACTCGGCCACCATGACGCCTTCATGGCTGGCCTTATGCGCCAACCACGGCCCGCCCGCGATATCGCCGATGGCAAACAGACCCGGCACGCCTGTGCGGCAGAATTCATCCGTCACCACATGGGTGCGGTCGATCTTGACGCCCAAAGCCTCCAGCCCCAGCCCTTCGACATTGCCCACAATGCCAACGGCCGAGATCACGGTATCAAATTCTTGCGTCGTGGTCTCGCCGTCCTGCTCGATATGCGCGGTCACGCCCACACCCGGCTTGCGGTCCAGCTTTTTCACCGCCGCTTTTTCCAGGATCTTCATCCCCTGCTTCAAAAACGCCTTTTTCGCAAAGGTCGCAATTTCCACATCCTCAACCGGCAAGATCCGGTCCATCACCTCAACCACCGTGGTATCAGCGCCCAAGGTATTGAAGAAAGATGCAAATTCGATGCCTATGGCCCCTGATCCAATCACCAGCAGTTTCTTTGGCATCCGCGTCGCGGCCAGCGCATGGCGATAGCTCCAGACCAGATCGCCATCCGCCTCCAGCCCCGGAAATTCGCGCGCCCGCGCCCCGGTGGCCAGCACAATATGCTTGGCGGTCAGCGTGTCGGTGCCTTTTTCGGTTTTGACCGAAACCGTGCCCAGTTTTGGCAAGGTCGCAGCTCCCATCACAACGGTGATTTTGTTCTTTTTCATCAGATGGCCAATGCCACCGGACAGCTGTTTTGCCACCCCGCGCGACCGTGCTATCACGGCGGGCAGATCAAAACTGATGTCCGCAGCCCCAAGGCCGAATTCCTTGGCCCGGTGCATCAAATGGAACACCTCGGCCGAGCGCAGCAGCGCCTTGGTCGGGATACAGCCCCAGTTCAGGCAAATGCCGCCCAAGTTCTCGCGCTCAACAATACAGACCTTTTGGCCCAGTTGCGCCGCCCGAATGGCCGCGACATAGCCGCCCGGTCCTGCACCAATCACCACTACGTCAAAATTCTGATCCGCCATTCTTCCCTCCCCGGAAAAAGTGGTTTAGCCCTAAACTATATTCCCCCGCGCAGCAACAAAGCCCACGCCGGGGCCCCATGCACACAGCGCATGGCTAGCCTTGCATTGCCCGAACCAAAGCGCCGTAGCCACCCTCAGCCAGAAACGCGGCTTCAGCTGGCGTAGACTCGCGCCCCAAAGCTGCGTTCCGGCCCGGAAAGCGGCCAAAGCGCATGATCATTTCGCGATGCGCGCGGGCATGCAGCGCCATATCCGGCACCGATGGCATCCGCGTTTCCATCAACTCCACCGCCGTATCCTGATCTGCCAGATCTTCGGAATGCTCCAACGGCATGTAGAAAAACTGCCGTTCCGGCTCTGGCGCGTCCAGATCCCAACCCGCTGCCAGCGCCTTGCGCGCCGCATCCCGGGCCCGCGGATCAGAGGCAAAGGCCAAAGCATCGCCGCGATAGATGTTGCGCGGGAACTGATCGGTCAGGATCAGATAGGCCAGCGTGCCGCCCGGGCCATCCACCCAATGTTCCAGATTGCCATCGCGTGCCGCGCTGACCATATCGCCAAAGCGCATGGCGCAGGCCTCATCCACCTCGGCCGCGCCGGAATACCAGCCCGAGGGGCCAATCTCGCCCAACCAGAAATCCAGAACCTCAACCGGGTCAGACATCGAAACCTCCGCTTTTGGCGAGCCTGACAGGCCGCGCGCGATGGTGCAACCTCAACCGAAGGCTCAGCCCGGCCGCGCATCCTCGGCTTCGACCATCGCAGCTGCTTCCACCGCCACAACGCCCGCATTCGGCGACAGCGCCGTGAATGACGAGGTCACTTCCGGCGTCACCCGCCGCTGCGTCATCCGCCAGGCGGCATAGCCCGCAAGCGCCGCAAACAGCACCGCCATGAACAAGAAGAATCCAGACGGCCCCACAGTCCCCATCAACCAACCGGTGATGATAGGCCCGGAAATCGCACCCAAGCCGTTGATGAACAACAGCCCACCAGAGGCGGCTGCCATATCCGTCTTGTCCAGATAATCGTTCACATAGGCCAAAAGCAGCGAATAAAGCGGGTTCGACACGCCCCCCCCGATCGCCCCGATCAGCACCAAAACCGGAAACGGCAGGTCAATAATCACCGGAATCATCAAAGCCACCGCGCCAAACACCGCCAGCCACAGCAGCACTTTGCGCCGATCCATCCGGTCTGACAGCCAACCGATGGGATATTGCAGCACCAGCCCGCCGATATAGATGAAGGCCACGAAAATCGTCAGATCCTTGACCGACAGCCCCACTTCGGTGCCCCAAACCGAAACCATCCCGAACTGCGCCGAAAATATCCCGCCCAGCAAGAACATCCCCACACAGCCCAGGGGCGACGCCTCATAAAGCCGCCGAAAGCTCATCGGTTTGGTCGAATCAAACGCCGGTGCCTGACCTACCGAAAGCAGGATCGGCGTGAACGCCAAAGACACCAGCACCGAGGGAATGATGAACAACAGGTAATCCTTGGCATCGCCAAAGTTCAAAATGACCTGCGCCATGATGATCCCCAGCATCTGCACGATCAGATACAAAGACAGCGCCTGCCCCCGGTTTTCATTGGTCGAGGCGTTGTTGAGCCAGCTTTCCGCCGTGATATAAACGCCCGAAAACGAAAATCCGATCAACACCCGCAACACCGCCCAGACAATCCACTCGGGCGCTGCCGCATAAAGGATCAGCACCGCCGAGATCAGCGACCCAAGGGCCGCAAACACCCGCACATGGCCGACCCGGCGGATCATCTCTGGCGCCATCTTGCTGCCGAACAAAAAGCCCACGAAATAACACGACATCACAATCGACATCTCTAGGGTAGAGAACTCCTCGATCCCGCCGCGAATGCCCAAAAGCGTGCCTTGCATGCCGTTGCCCAGCATAAACAAAAGCATGCCCAAAAGCAGGGCCCAAGTGTTCTTCAAAACGCCTAACATTATGGGAAGTCCTTTGCACCAAGGGGCAGGAGGGTGGCCATCAGAGGTCAATCCCCAGACGCGGCGCAAGCCATATCAGCGTCATATACAGACAAAACGTCAGCGCCGCACCCGCCAGCAACGACACCCAAAAGTTGGCGCCCGACCGGATCATCAACGGCATCACCAGAAACATCGGCAGGCTGGGCAACACATACCAAAACGTCGCCTGCGCATGGTCTGCAATCCGCGCCGTATCGCGCGTCTCGCCCCAGATCCAGATCATCCCGATGATCGACACCAAGGGCAATGAGGCCACCAGCGCCGCAAAACCCGCATTGCGCCGGGCAATCTCGGATATCGCGGCGATTAGCAGGCCCGACAGCGCCGCTTTCAGAATAAACCAGCTCATGCGTCCCGCTCGTCCGGGATCAACAGCGAGGAATCGCCATAGCTGAAAAACCGGTAACCCTGCGCGATGGCATGGGCATAAATCCGGCCCATCCGCTCCTTGCCCATCAAGGCCGCCACCAGCATCAGCAAGGTCGATTTCGGCAGATGGAAATTGGTCATCAAAGCATCGGTCATCTGAAACCGGTATCCGGGATAGATGAAGATATCCGTAGGCCCCTCCCAAGTTGCAATCCGGCCGTCTTTTGACGCCGATTCAATCAAGCGCAGCGCCGTTGTCCCCACCGGAATAACCCGCCCCCCGGCGGCTTTGGTCGCGTTGATCTGCGCCGCAGCCGCAGCCGAGACCTGCCCCCATTCGGCATGCATCTTATGGGTTGTCACGTCATCCACCTTCACCGGCAAAAACGTGCCCGCGCCCACATGCAGGGTCACTTCGGTAAACTCCACGCCCTTGGCGGCCAAGGCGGCCAGCAACTCCGCATCGAAATGCAAGGACGCCGTGGGGGCAGCCACCGCCCCCGCATGACGGGCAAAGACGGTCTGGTAATCGGTCTGGTCCTGCGCATCGGCGGGCCGCTTGGCTGCGATATAGGGCGGCAAGGGCATCAGCCCGGCCTCTTGCAACGCCGCCTCAAACGCGTCCCCCGCAAGGTTGAACTCCACCCGCATATCAGTGTCAGATTTCTCAACCACCCGCGTCGAAAGCCCGGCGGAAAAGGCAATCTCCTCGCCCACCAGCACCTTGCGCAACGGCTTGGCCAGCGCCCGCCAACCGCCCGCAGCGGCAGGTTCCAGCAGGGTCACCTCAACCTTCGCCACGGCCTCACCGCGCTTGCGCGTGCCAAACAACCGCGCCGGAATGACCTTTGTGTTGTTCAAAACCAACCGGTCGCCGGGCCGGAACACCGCCCCCAGATCGCGCACATGCAGGTCTGATATCGCATCCCCCTGCGCCAGCAACAACCGCGCCGATGTGCGGGGCCGCGCGGGCCGGGTGGCAATCAACCCCTCAGGCAGATCAAAATCGAAATCCGACAGCTTCATCCGCCCTGGCCTTTCACCACCGGCGCCGGGCGCCGGAAAATCTCACGAAACATCCCCGGCGTCAGAATCGACAACGGATTGACCGAGACGGATGGATCATCCGCCGCCCCGGTCAGCCGATAATTGAACCCAAACAACCCCTCGCCCTTGCGCGAAAAGATCTGGCCGATGCCGTTCAGGATGTAGATCGGAGAGATCACCCCCTGCATATCCAACCGGCCAGAGCCGCTGGAATAAGCCCCTTCGAACGAGATCCCCAACGAGGCCCCCACCGCCGCACCGCGCGTCACCTGCACCCCATCGGGGGACAGCACAAATTCCAAATCGCCATCATCAAACACCAGCCCGTTGCCGCCCATCTGCTCCAGCAATCCCACCACGGAAATCGCACTCAGCAACGCCGCCAGCGCCGGCGCGCCCTGCACCGAAAGGCCTGCGAATTTGGCATTGCCGACATATTGCCCCTCTGGCCCGCGCGGCTGCAAGGTCATGTCTAACGTGCCGCCGCGCCCCTTGTCAAAGAACCCCGCCGCCGCCATCACCGCGCCCGCATTGCCCGAGGTGATGCGCACCGCTGTGCGCCCCCGGTCTGGCACCACCGCCCCCTCAATCCCACCCCGCCCGTTGACGTTTGAGGTAAACCGCCCGTCCAAACCGCCCTTGCGCGAAACAAACGCGCCGCGAAACGTGGTCAAAGTGATGCCGGAAGAGACGATCAACTGATCCAGCGCCACTTTCATCTCGCTGCCGCCATCCTCGCCCTCGCCAGCCGATTTGGGCATCTTGCGCATGTCCAAAGTGCCATCCAGCACCTCAACCGCCACAGACCGATTGCGCCCGCGCCCCACCAACTCCACGCTGGCATCCAGCCAATCGCCTGCCTGCAAGGTGGTGAACCGCGCCCGGTCCAGCCCGCCGGGCTTGGTGGTCAGACTGCCCATGACCTTTAGCCCCGGGGCTGTCAGGGTCAGCTTGTCAATCTTGGGAGCATTGCCCAAGACTGCCTCCAAAGACAGGCTCGCCTTGCCGCCCGCAGGCATGGTATAGCCCAAAGGCGGCACCTTTAACGTGGCCCCGCTTAGCCCCGATGTCAGCGCCATCCGCAACGGCGCACCTTTGGGAATATCAATCTCGGCCTGCGCCTCGGTCTCTCCCGACAGCCAGCCCTTGGGCAATTCCACCCCAAAGGCCCGCAGCGATTTATCCGACAGCCGCAACTTGGCCGAGACTTTGGCCTCCCCCCCCGTCCTCGGCCCAAAGGGCTGGCGGAACGTCGCGGTAAATCCCATTGCGTCCAAGCTGCCCTTGCCCTCCAGCGTCAGCCCTTTGGGCGTCACCGTCACCGCCATATCTGGCACCGAAAGCACCCGCCCCGGCACCAGAACGGTTGATTTGAACCCGCTCACCCGGCCCGTGACGCCGTAAGTCACATCCTGCACCTCAACCTTCGGCTTCAACGGAAATGCCAGCGTCGAGACCAGAACCGCCCTACCCTGCCCCAGATCTACCGGACGGCCTGCTTTGCTTAGAAACCGAAACGGTTCCTGATCCAGCAGCCGCAGCGCATCGGTCAGGTCTGACACCGTGGTCAGCGTCACTTCAGCGTCGGCAGGGAATTTCGACATATCCGGCACCCGCAGCACCGATCCGGTGGCATCAATCACCCCGCCGCCGGGGGCCGTCACATGCCCGCCCTCCAACACCACAGTATAGGTATTCCCAAAGATCGACGCCCGCCCCCGCCCGTCCTGCACTGGCGGCAAAGTGCGGATAAACCGCACTTCGGCGGCCTCAAAATCATAATCCAGCGCGAAGTCCGGCTCTTGCCCAGGGTGAAACCGCAGACCCGCATCCAGATCCAACAGCTGCGCCTGGCCCACATTCTCCACCAGCCAAAGCCTTGTTTTCGGCGCCACAGACACTGGCCACAGCTTGACCAAGGCCTCCGCATCAATCCGGCCAAGATGCACATTCAGCCCGCCGCTCCAGCCGCCATCCCCTGCCGATAAAGTGCCGTCCAGTTGCAACTGCTCTTCGCCAGCACCCAAGACCAACTGGCCAATCTCAGCCCGAAATGGATCCAGTGAGACCTTTACCGCCAACTCCCCAGAGTCAAAGCGCACGGGCTCCTCAAACAGCCCGTCCGGGTCGATCATCACCTCGGCAAAACTCAACTGCCCCACCACCACATTCGGCACCTTGCCGGGCGCCGTCGGGCCGCCCGCCCCGTCTTGCAACAAAGCAATCCCCCGCGCCCGCAACCGGACCGAAGGGCTTTCCACCCGCAATGTGCCCAGGGTGATCCGCTGGCGCACAGGGTCATAGCGCAGCGCCAGTTCCGCCTTGTCAAAAGGCACCGGGCGCGCATCCGGCGCGGGGCTCACCGCCCCCTTGCCCAAGGTCAGCGTGGCCTCAAACCCCTTGACCTTGCCGTCAGGATCCAATTCCCCCAGCATCCGCCCTGAAATCGGCGCATCTACCACAGACAGCACCGCCAAAGGTGGCGCTTGCGCCGCCAGATCCGCCGCCGCCATCCCATCCAGATTGGCCAAAATCCGCGCTGCGGAGGAGGATTTATCGGTCTGCACCGTCATCCGGGCCTGCGCGGTCGTCTGGCCATCCAGCAAGGTCACGCCCAGTTCCGCCGCCAGCCCATATTCGCGGTTCTCGATCACCAACCGCCCGTCGCGCAATTCCCACCGCCGCCCGGCCCGAAGATCGGTCAGCGTCAGCGTCAGCGCATCCGCCTCAATCACCGTCAGCCCCGACAGCGCCGGGGTTGAGAACATCCGGTCCAGCGCGTCCAGCACGTCGGCAAAGCCTTGCGGCGCGCGGGCGCCCGACAGCCCGCCAATCGACAAGCCAATCCGCCCTTCGGCGTCGCGCACCGCTTCCAGATGCGCGCCCAAGAGCCGCACCGATTTGGGCCGCAACTGGCCTTTCAAGGCAGCACCCGCATCCAGCGCCACGGCAATCTCTGGCAAAGCCAGAATGGATCGCCCCGACGGCTCTATCAGCCGCAAGTCCCGCAGCCGGAATCTGGGCGTGAAATCGCGGTCCAACGCCAGTTCAATCTCGCCCACCGTCAAGGCAGCACCGGGCGGCAAATGGCTGCTCGCCAACCGATCATTCAACCGGGATTCAATCTCGGCCACCGCCCAGACCGGCAGAGAAATCGCTTTGCCGGTCAGCGCCATACCCACCACGCCCAACCCCAGCGCCATGAAAACCAGCATCAACACCAGCCATAGGCCCAGCCGGGGCCGCCACCGGCGGCGCTTGGGCGCAGGCGGTGGCGGCACAGGCGGCGCTTCGGCCGCGATGGTCTCAATGGCCTCTGTCACGCGGAAGTCAGCCCTTTTTGCCCGGCGCGCCCATCTGCTTGCAGGCGTTGCGTCCCCATGCCTTTATCTTTGCGCAAACACAACTAGAACTCAAAGCACCAATCCCCCTCGGCAAGGAGATGCCCATGCCCCCGATCCAGCCCCCCGCCCAATCCCCCGCGCCCGATTTCACCCTGCCCCGTGATGGTGATGGCACCGTGACCCTGTCGTCCTTGCGCCCGGGCAAAGTGGTGCTGTATTTTTACCCCAAGGACGACACCCCCGGCTGCACGCTTGAGGCGCAGGATTTCACCGCCCGCGCCGCCGATTTTGCCGCCGCTGGCTGCACCGTCATCGGCATTTCAAAAGACAGCGTCAAAGCCCATGACAAATTCTGCAAAAAGCACGGGCTTTCCGTCATCCTCGCCAGTGATGAACACGGCCAGACCTGCGAAGACTATGGCGTCTGGGGTGAAAAAAGCATGTATGGAAAAACCTACCTGGGCATCACCCGCGCGACATTCCTGATCGATGGCGCAGGCACCATCGCCCAGGTCTGGCCCAAAGTGTCAGTCAAGGGCCACGCAGATGAAGTGCTGGCCGCCGCTCAGGCACTGTGATGCCCAAAACGCTGGCCCAGATGGCGGTAGAGGTGCTGACCACGGCCGATGGTCCCACCAAAACGGCCCTGTCGCGCCAACATGCGGCCAACTGGTTTGCCGCCCGCACGGCAGGCCGAACCCCCGAGATTGGCCAGGCCACGCCACCGGACGATCCGGCCCGGCCGGAAAAACCTGACCTTTTGTCGCCGCGCGATGTGCCCCAACGCGGCCCCGGCACGCCGCAAGGCCGCATTGCCCTTTTGCATGCCGTCGCCCATATTGAACTGAACGCAGTCGATCTGCATTGGGACATCATCGCCCGCTTTACCCACCACCCGATGCCTATGGGATTCTATGACGACTGGGTGAAATGCGCTGACGAAGAATCAAAGCATTTCAATCTGGTATGCGACGTTCTTCACACGCTTGGCAGCGCATACGGCGCCCTGCCGGCCCATGCCGGAATGTGGCGCGCCGCACAAGACACCGCGCATGATTTAAAGGCCCGCCTTGCCGTCGTGCCGATGGTGCTAGAGGCCCGGGGTCTGGATGTGACCCCCGGCATGATCGCGCTTTTTCAACAAGCCAAACTGCCCGATGCGGTGGCTGCCCTACAAACCATCTATGCTGAAGAGGTGGCCCATGTTGCCTATGGCTCCAAATGGTTCAACTGGCTGTGTGGCCGGGATGGCGATGACCCAAAGGAACAATTTCACACCCTTGTCCGCCGCTATTTCCACAGCCCGCTAAAACCGCCCTTCAACGCCGAAAAACGCGCCGAGGCGGGTCTGCCCCCCGATTTCTACTGGCCGCTGACCGCCGGATGGGAAGGCACAGATCCCTCCTGACCGGCCCACCCCGCCTCAATCGGCAGGATTTCGCCTAAATATGCCCCGCCACAGGCTTCTTTTCCCACCCCAAGCCCAAATTTCTTGCGGCTCCAGACCGGCTTGGCTAATCAGGTCCAACCCTTGCCGCTGCATGTCCGGTGCCTTTGACGGGGGTCATAGCAACAAGAACGGACAATCGCCCCGTGTTCACCAGAATTGCCTTCAAGATCAACACGCAACTGGAACAGGTGTTCCCCGAGCAGCGGTTGTTTCTGAAATCAGACGACACCACCCGTTTCATCCGCCTGCGCCCCGCAACCCAAGCCCTTGTGCTGGTTATCGGCAGCCTTGGGCTGGCTTGGACCATCGTCGCCACTGCGTTGATCATGATGGACACCATCGGCGCCGGATCGTCGCGCGATCAATCGCAGCGCCAGCGCAGCATGTTCGAAGAACGCCTGACCGTCATCTCGAATGACCGCGATATCCGCGCCGAAGAGGCCGTTCGCGCCCAGGACCGTTTTAACATTGCCCTCACCCAGGTCTCCGCGATGCAAGAGCGGCTTTTGGCGTCCGAGGATCGCCGCCAGGAATTGGAAACCGGCATCGACGTGATCCAAAACACCCTGCGCCGCACCATCAAAGAACGCGACGAAGCGCGCACTGAACTGGGCCGCATGACGCTGGCACTGACCGAACAAGGCTCGGGTGCGACTGAAATGGGCCGCGCCCGCGACACTTCGGCCACGCTGGAATACCTGACCTCGGCCCTTGGCTCCACCGCGCGCGAGCGTGATGCACAAGAGGCCGAAGCCGTCGCCGCCCAAGCCGAAGTGGCCGTGGTTGTGGCGCAAAAGGCTGATCTGCAAGCCCGCAACGACGCCATCTTTGCCAAGCTGGAAGAGGCGGTCACCGTCTCGATGGATCCTTTGGACAAGATGTTTCGCGCCGCCGGGATGGATCCGGACGAACTTTTGCGCACCGTGCGCAAAGGCTATTCCGGTCAGGGCGGCCCGCTGACTCCCATTTCCGTCTCAACCTCGGGTGGGGTGCTGTTGCCCGAAGAGATTCGCGCCAATGCGATCCTTGAGACATTGGACCAGATGAACCTTTACCGCATCGCCGCCGATCAACTGCCTCTGGCCATGCCGGTCAAAGACAGCTTTCGCTGGACCTCGGGCTTTGGCTACCGCCGTGATCCAAAGGGCGCTGGCACCCGCATGCACGAAGGCACCGATATGGCCGGCGATTACGGCACACCGATCTATGCCACCGCAGACGGCGTGGTCACCTTTGCCGGCTGGCACGCAGGCTATGGCCGCCATATCAAGATCCAGCACGCCAATGGCATCATGACCACCTACTCCCATATGTCTCAATTGCGGGTCGATGTCGGCCAAAGGGTCTCGCGCGGCGACCGGATCGGTGATATGGGCAACTCAGGCAGATCTACCGGCACTCATCTTCACTACGAAGTGCGCATTGGCGGCACGCCTGTCAATCCGATGACCTTCATAAAGGCAGCGAAAAATGTTTTCTAAAAGCCGCATCAATGAGCCCGGCGCCAAGCCCGAGGCAGACAAGCCCAAAGCCCCGGAGGCCCCTGTGACGAAACCCTCGATGGAATTCACCCCTTCGGCGCCCAAGGGCAAGGCCGTGACCTCGATCCTGTCTTCGGACCTGACCGTGGTTGGCAACCTGCGCACCACCGGTGACATTCAGGTCGAAGGCACCGTCGAAGGCGACATCCGCGCGCATCTGCTGACCGTGGGCGAAAGCGCCACGATCCGCGGTGAGATTGTTGCCGACGACATCGTCGTCAATGGCCGCGTGATTGGCCGGGTGCGTGGCCTCAAGGTCCGTCTCACCTCGACCGCGCGGGTTGAGGGTGACATCATCCACAAGACGATCGCCATCGAATCGGGCGCCCATTTTGAGGGCTCGGTTCAACGTCAAGAAGACCCGCTGGCCGCTGGCCGCGTGACCACCGCCACCCTGCCGCCCATGCGCGGCGGTGCGTTTGAAGCACCTGCCGCTGAAAAGGCCGCCGGGGACGAGTGATCTTTTCACCGACCTAGTGTTCTGAATCTGACGCTTGCTACCTGTTTCCTCTGATTTCATCGAGTTTGTCCAGCGCGCGTCGTTCCCGGGTTAGGATATCCTCAGCCGTTTTGGTCCAGGTGAAGGGCTTCGGCTTGGT
>Ga0335398_10000220_pt1 | contig 96927 bp, 89 predicted proteins | sample BON03_FD_205742 | JGI IMG/M metagenome (GOLD analysis project Ga0335398, IMG submission 205742) | Freshwater microbial communities from Lake Bonney liftoff mats and glacier meltwater in Antarctica - BON-03 (spades assembly) (version 2) | ecosystem: Environmental > Aquatic > Freshwater > Ice >... | reverse complement strand
TTCTGGGCTTCCAGATAGATCTGAAACTTTTTCTCGGCGCTCAGAAACCGTCGTTTCTTGGGATCGGTTCCTTTGGATGGTTTGCTCCTGCTCATGTTGTCCGTTTCATTTTGCGAACGCCAAGGGGGGAGGGACTGGTTCCGGTCGCCCTTCGGGCTCCCTCCACCAGTCCCTCCCCCCTCATGCCTTGTAGTGTATTGATTCTTCCCTTTGAGGTCACGGACTCAGAAACGGCGGGACACGGTGTTTTGGGTATTTCAATATAGAAAATCTCGTTTGAGTGCTGCTTCGTCCCAAGCGACACATAAGAGAACCCACCCCCGTGGTTCGTAATTGGACCGTCGGAAGTTTGAAACCGTGCGGTCCAACCACGTGGATCAAAATACACTCTCGTCGGGCCAGCATTGCTCAGCGAGATGACGGCAAAAGTGTTGGTCGATATCACCTTGAAACCAACCAAGTTTAACGACACCAACGGAGGGGGCAGCGGCTTGCTCAACCAGTGGGTCAATACTGCGACCGCACCCAAGATGATCAGCAACACAATCCACCAGCGGAACCGGCGGATTTTTTGTTCAGTTCGGTGTCTGGTCGTCATGGAATTGCCGAGGATCAGTTGCTGTCCGTTTACTCTGATTCCGACCCAGCCAGCTCTGGTTCCTCACGCGCGCCGTGCCAGACCGTCAGAACATGGATCGTTCGGGTATCCTCGCGGATTCGATAAATCAATCGAACTGGCGGCGAGGGAAAGTCGCGTACGTCATCGCGATTGAGGGCATTGAATTGGGCTGCCATGAGAGGGGGGTTTCCGAATTAATTCCACCTTCGCGAGAATGCGTTCGCCGAGCCGCCTGGCGGCGTCCGGATTTCGCTCGGCCACGTAGTCCTACCAGCTCACGCAGCGTGCTCAGGCTGCGTGGCGTCCAGATGACTTGGTAATCCATTCGTCGAGCAGTTGCGCGACGTGCTCGTGCGGAACTCCCTCCCCACGGTCGCTCTCCTCCAGGCCCGCGCGGACAGACGCCAGCAATCGCAGTTCACCCATGAGCTCCGGCATGGTCGCCAAATCTGGCATCTTCTGAATGGTCTCAAGCAATATCTGGCGATCACTCATCGTGAGAAGAATATGCGTCGGCACGACATGAACCGCCACGCAAAAACCCAGTGGGTTGCTCATCCTTTCGTCAGTGCTTCGTCGAGATTCAGGAGCACGTTGGCGATCACACTCCAGGCAGCCAGTTCCGCAGCTTCACTGGGATCTTCAGCAGCATCCGGTTCGCGCAATCCCACGGAAATGAGCTTCCTGGCAGCCTCCGAGTCGACAGCGTATTTATTCCGCGCAGACTGATAGAGCGCCTCCAGTTCCTCAATCTCGCTCTCGGAAACATGTCGTGAAAGCACCAGCATGTAGGCGTGGTCAAGACGTTGGGTGAACTTGCTTCCGCCCTCCGCAACGATCCTTCGGGCAAGTCCGTTGGCCGCCGCGAAAAACGCGGGGTCATTCAGGGTGACGAGCGACTGAACCGGAGTGTTTGAGCGCGCCCGTCTTTCGCACACGACCTCGCGGCTCGGCGCGTCAAACGCCATGAAGGACGCGTAGGGTGCGGTCCGACGCCAGAAAGTATAGAGACCGCGACGGAACTGATCTCCATCTTTGCTGGTTTCCCATTTGTCGCTCGAATAGGGGTTGTTCCAGACACCTTCGGGTTGAAACGGGAACACGCTCGGCCCGCCAATTTTCGGATCCAGCAACCCCGAGACGGCCAGGCTGTAATCCCGCAACATCTCGGCCTCCATCCGGAAGCGGGGACCCCGCGACAGCAGGCGGTTGAACGGGTCCTTCTCCAGCTTCTCCGCTGTGGCGACGGACGCCTGCCGGTAGGTTGCCGAGTTCACGATCAGCCGGTGCATTTCCTTCAGGCTCCATCCGCGTTGCATCAACTCAACCGCCAGCCAGTCGAGCAATTCTGGATGCGACGGGGGTTCGCCCTGTGAGCCGAACTCCTCGCTGGTCACCACAATGCCGGCGCCAAAGTAGGAGGCCCAGATACGGTTCATCGTCACGCGCCCGACCAGCGGATTCTCCGGTGAAACCAGCCAGCGCGCGAACGTGAGGCGGTCGACTGGTTCCCCCTCAGACCACGGATTCAAGATGGCGGGCACGGCGGGCTCCACCTTGTCGCCTTGATTCATGAAATTGCCGCGGATCAGCACGTGGGTCTCCCGGGGTTCCTTCACCTGCTCCAGGACCAGCGTCGAGGCGATGTCCTTCGGCAGCTGTTCCTGCAAATCCTTGAGCTGTTTGCGAGCATCGGCGAGGTCCGGCGTGATCGAGCGATAATATTTTGCGATGTCCTTTTTCTGATCCTCGGTGCGCGCCGACATGTCAGCGCTGATCAGCGGGCGCATCTTGTCCGCCACGTCTGCCACTGCGTGATGTGCCAGGGGTTCTCCTGATGCAACCGACAGACGGAACCGTCCGAGCAGATGTTTCGCCCGCGAGGAATTCTGGTCCAGACGTATTTCATACGTGCTGCCCGGGCCGAAGCCAAACGGCCGGCGGGCGACAAACACGACTGAACGATTCGTTCGGTTCTTCTCCTCATACGCCGCGATGGCCCAGCCGGAAACCTTGTCGGCGTCGATCGCCTTGCTCGCATCGTAGCTCTTCATGGAAAAATCTGCGTAGGCAAGTTCGAACGGAATCAGCTCCACTCCACTGCCGTCCGCAGATTTCACGAGCACACTGAAATCAGTCAGCGTAAAGTCCCCCTCCTCGTGACGACCGGAGCTTTTCTCCGGCAATCGTTCATCGGTCAGTGCTTCGAGGCGAAACGCAATTCCATTTGTCAGGTCTGAGATCGTCTGCACGGTGTAAAGCGAATTGTCAGGCAGATCGCCACTTGAGAATACCGTGTTATCCGCTTCGGCAGTCAAACTGACCCCGCCCGTTGCCGTGAGTTCACCGGGCATCGACACCTGCCACGCGGCATTGATCTCACTCACCTGCGCCTTGAGTTTTGACTCCCATGCACTTTGGGCCGCGTCAAGTTCTGGCGTCGGGGTGTCGAGTTTTTCCTGCAGGAGTTTGATGCTGGCGTTGATCTTGTCCTGTTGAACCTTCTGCTCCGGCGTCGGCAACGTGAGCTGCGGATCGTTGCTTTTACCCTTGTCAGCGGTCTGGTTCAGAATCGCGAATGATTGATAATACTCCGCCTGCGTGAAGGGATCGTATTTGTGGGTGTGACACTGGGCGCATCCCATGGTCGAGCCCTGCCAGACGGCATACGTGGTGTTCACCCGATCCACGAGCGCCGCCACGCGAAACTCCTCGTCGTCCGTGCCCCCTTCGGTGTTCACCATGGTGTTGCGATGAAAACCGGTGGCAATCTTTTGTTCTTCCGTGGCATCGGGCAACAAGTCACCGGCGAGTTGTTCGATGGTGAACTGGTCAAACGGCAGATCGCGATTGAAGGCGTCGATCACCCAGTCGCGATAGGGCCAGACGCTGCGTCGGTTGTCGGCCTCATACCCGTTGGTGTCGGCGTAGCGCGCCATGTCAAGCCACGACCGGGCCCAGCGTTCGCCGTAATGGGGTGAAGAAAGGAGACGATCCACCAGGCGTTCGTACGCATCGGGCCGCCAGTCCATGGCAAACTCCTGCACTTCCTCCGGTGTTGGCGGCAAACCGGTCAGATCAAGAGAAAGCCGGCGGATCAATACATTGCTCGGCGCTTCGGCAGCGGGACTGAGCCCAGCTTCCTCCATCCGGTGCAGGACAAAGTAATCGAGTTCACTGCGCGGCCAGTTGGTATGCTTCACGGGCGGACGCTCGGGGAGAACCGGGTTCTCGTAGGCCCAGTGCTTCCGGTATTCGGCACCCTCGTGAATCCACTGCCGGAACACCTTGATCTGCTCCGGCGTGAGCGGTTTGTTCTCCTTCACCGGTGGCATCAAATTGTCTTCGTCCGTCGTCGTGATCCGTGCCATCAACTCACTGGCATCAGGATCGCCCGGCACGATGGCGTGAGCCCCGGACTTGGCAGGAAGCAGCGCGGCTTCCCGACGGTCGAATCGCAGTTCCGATTTGCGCGATTCTTCATCGGGTCCGTGACACTTGAAACAGGTCCCTGACAGGATGGGACGGATTTCACGGTTAAAGTCAACCGCGGCATGGACACGGAACTCGAAGAGCGCGGTCGACATCAGAATGCCGATCGCCAAAACCTTCGCCACGTGTTCGGGCCATTGCATCACGCGTGTTGTAGGGAATAGATGCATATTGAGTTTCCGGTCAGACCCTCCTGGAGAAGCGCCGGACACGGAGTTCTGGGTCGCAGGCAAACATATTAAGGTAAATCACGATGAGGAGCGGCGACCACATATGGTGTTTGGCGAAACTATGAACGAGCCCATCACGATGGCAATCCATACCTTCGTATTCCAGTTCGGGTGAGGAGGCGCGCGATGATTGGAATCGATCGCTTGATTGGCCTTTGTCGCGAATGTATTGCTCTCATTTGCCCGCCGCCGCCCGCCGGTAGCGACTCCTTGGAGAATTCCTATGCCCGGAGGAAACTTGGGATCGAAGTAGCTTCGCGATAGAACAGCGAGTCAGACAGCGTAAAGGTTCTCACCTCCATGCTTGATCCAATAGGCGTTAACAAACGGCTTCTGGTCTACAGTGGCCACGCCCAAGGAATAGTCGGGATTATAGCCGTGTGGCTGCGGATAGTGGACGGCGGAGTCGCACTGATCGGCATAAAGACACATTGCTGCTGAAATCGGCTTCGGGCCGAATGGAGCGAAGGCAACCGCATCAACGTCTCGCCCCAACGAGCAAATGCGGTCAAACGCGGCCGACATGTCGTTTGCATCCACGCGGTGCTTCGCAAATTTTTCGGAATTGCGGCCGGTGTGAAGCGTGAACACGGACTGCCAAGAGCGACGGATCGCCGACGGAGGCGCAGGGAACGGAATCAACAACTGAACGGCTTTATGCGCCTCGTTGCCACTGAGATGACCTTGAAGGCTTTCCACCATAAAGCCAACAGCGGCAACAAGGAGTTCCTTCTTTTCCGTTCCAAGAAATCCGGGCAAATAATCCCATTTTTCAGCTCCTTCGCTGAGTTTGTCTTCTGATTGGTATTCTTTAGGGCACGTGTAGGCCACCACAAGGTCACGGATTCCTTCCGATTGCCTAAATGCTCGGAGCAACAGAAAGAAAAACCGCTTCGGAAGAGATGAAATATCAAGAATGACTGATGCCGATTTATCGGACAATTTGTGAGCCAATGCCTCTATTTCATGTTTTTCTGCAAGGAGTCCAAGCGACTCGATATCGCCGACGCTTCCGCCCAGCGCCACAAACTCCGCTCGCCTTCTAATCAACGAAACGCGGGTGGGGGCACAAAAACGCGTCGCATCAATTGGGTCCACTTGGATCAACGCCCGACCCTTTTCCAAGCCGAGTGCTTTCACCCATTTCCAAGCCTCAAGAGAACGATCCTCGGTGCCGAGCGCCCCTATGAAAAACCACTGGCGTGGTGCCGTGATCGAAAGCGTCCAGTCTAGCAATCCCCAGGGTCTATAGCTCATAACTCGTAAAGATCAGAAAAGTTTGAGCTGCTGGTTCTCCTCGTCAGAAAGCTTCTTTTTAGGCCGTGTATCGGCCACTTTCTTGGCTTCTGGCAAGGCAAACAGGAACGGCACCTGAGCTTCTTCCAGGATTTTCATCAAATCGTTCAGTCTCCAATAAAGAGGCTCCTTGGTGTGAGCCACAGGGATTTGAAACACGGGCGAAAGCACTGGGTGCAGGTAAAACTTCCGCCGCCGTTCCCCGCTCTTTTCTTTTGTTTTGTGATCGGCTTCGACCAGTGCGCCCCAATCTACGCATTGCTTCAAAAAGCCCGACGCCTCGCGATTCGGTAGTGCTTCGTCTACCAGCACGCTCAGTTCCAGCGAGAAGCCATTACCACCTGGCCAAGACATTTTTTTGTCTTCACGTAACGACCTGCGGAGGTAATTGCCGAGCTTGCCGATGAAACGCTGGCGAATATCGCCACCCGGTTTGTGCTCTGCGAGTTTGTCATACCACACCTTGCTTGCTTCCTGTATGCCAACGGCCTGTAGCTTCCTGTCAATGGGTTCACCTGCCAACGGGTTGGTATGCCGATCCTTCTTGTCTTTGGCTTGTTCCATTTTCAGAAACTGATTCCAAACTCCATGACACAGACCTAGAAATGCCAGAATATTTCCGCCGCTCAGGTCCAAGATGTCCTTTTTCCCCCACCATAACAGCCGCTGCCCTCTGCGCGCCGAAAGTTGAAGAACTGCCATTGTTAGCCGCTCTTTGCGCCACCATTGTTTTTCCCACGGATAAGGAGGGGCCTTTGGCGGCGGTTCACAACGGTGCTCTGATTTGCCTCGGCCACCGCCAGTTTGGCGTCCCCATGCCGCCGCCAACACCGCCTCCAGTGGATCGTCACGGTAGAGCGCGGCTAGGAATTGCTTCCATTCCTTGCTCCACATTTGCGCTTCCCCCTTGTCTGACATGGACAACGCTCGCTCATAGGAACCTGGCAAGTCTACAGCACTCCGGAAGATCGATTCGACACGATCCTGCTTCTTTGCGGAGTTGGAAAACACAGACTTAAGAATGTCCCCTTTTGGTGGAATCTCTACTTCGAGAAAGTATTCAATACGGCGTTTGAAAGCATCAGCCGCAAATCGCTCGAAATTACCACCGACTTCTTCCGTCTGCCGCCACGCGGCATCAAAGTTTACACGATGAAAATTACGATTTTCTTCGAGGACACCGCCACCAAGGACATTCATGCATCCCACGGCATCCCAACCATAAGGCCTCGATCCAAGGCGGTAAGTAACACTCAGAACACGTTGACTCAGAGCACTGTTGAGCATCTGCCTAAACGCCAGACGCAAATCCGCCGAAGGACCTGCCGGAGCATGCGCGAGTTCCTCGATTTGATCCACACGGATGAAGACTGGGACATCCTCAATAACACCGGCGTCTTTGAGACATTCAACCGTGCGCAAAATAGGTTCTCCAATCGTGCTCTTACTGTCCCTCAACAGTTCCGGTGCTCCTGGATGCCGAATATTGTGCGCCATCCAGTTACGGTAACACGCAAGACGCTTCTTTATCACCTGCTTCAAGTCGTCAAAATTGTAGCAATCTTCAAGCGCACCCGCCCAGCAATCCTGCTTCCTCAATGTTTGCACAAACGCGTCTGCTCTACTGAGCAATACGAGTGTGCCGAAGGTTTTCGGTTCGGTAGCGACTTTCTCCAAATTCTCCAAGAGGTCGAGAACCAGCTTGTGGTTGAAAAAATCCCCAAAGAAATAGGGCAGCTCACGCAGGTCGTACTCCCGTCCTTCGCCCAAGGTCACTCCGGCTAAGTGCGCTATTCCGCTCTTCGTTAGATTGATCCCTGCCGAAAGAAACCGGGAGTATTCTTTCGGGACAGGAAACGGCTCGCGCAAATCCGCATAAGCTTTTCGAATCTCAGGTCGGAAAAGCGTCAGCAACATGGTTTTCCCACACCCCTGCGATCCCAGAAGAACGACATTTCCCGCTTGGAACAACTGGTGAAACTCTGTCAGTGCCTTCATCGGCACCCCGCTAAACAGTCGCACGAAATGCTCCTGCGAAACAGTGTCCGCGACGTAAAGTTCTTGGAATGGATTTTGAGAATAATTCATGGAATCAAACTCGGGATGAGCGAGGGAAAAGCGGCCTCCAAGTTCCTGCTGCGGGCTGGTGGTGGTGAATCAAAGGCAACGAGTTATTTGGGGTGTTTGAGTAGGTCACGACAGAACAGCCGGTTTGCTTGAAACCGAATGCTGGTCCTCTTACCGCCTTCTTGGACAATCTCTTCGCCAGCGCCACCATTTCTGAATATCGCGGCCAACGATTGAGGCCTCTACTTTTTGGCCCAAGCAACTCGTTTTCTCCGACGTGGACAATTGGGGACGATGACACCAGAGCTTTATGCGTTCCGGTCAACGCGTCCAACGCGCCTCGACCCGGGGCGCAAATAATCAGCGGAACCACAAGTGTCTGAATCTTCAGTTTGCTGACTGCCCATTCTACTGCGGCCTTCATTTGAGTGCCGCTGCCGACGAAGTCCTCAAGGAGAACCAATCGCCGTAGCTGGCGCGAAGGGGAACGGCGGTCTGGATTGCTCATGAAGTGACGCAGCTGCTTTAGCGTCGCGGAATTGGACTTAACCGATGTGGGATCAAGCATCGCAAGAGTGGCAAAATATGGGCGGTGTTCTACGCCTCTGATGTGGTTTACATGATAAAACTCATTGATGCCCATGCTATCGGTGATCGGACAATACCAAGTGTGATCGTGTAGTTCAGTGTTTAACTGCTCTGCGAAGCCGGGGGAATCAAAACGCAGTTTTGCCGTTTGGATAACCCAACGAGTGATTGGGCCATTGAACGCGGAAAGGTAAAGCGCCTGAAAATCTTCGTGCGAAAAGAAGCAGAGTTGTTCTGCATATTCGAGAAGCAGTTTCCGGTCTGCGGTTGCCTTAACATTTCCGACCCAAGCCGCTAGCCGAGTTACAAAGTCTTTAGAAAAGCGAGGACTCTGCGCAGGCAAATAGTTTGCCCATTCTTCCTCACCAAGAAACCGCAAACGCTTGAGAATTTCTGAATACTTGGAAGTTGCAGTTGGATCCTCCACAGAAGAGGTTGCATCCCAGTTCCCAATAATCTCGAGCAACTCTTTGACTTTCATTCCGCCCTCCCGAGAAGGCGTTTAGTCAAATCCGCAGCCATTGCTCCAAGGGGGGGGAGGGACTGCATTCCCGATCACCCGATACTGCGCCTGCTCGCTGCCGTGGAACACATAGCTGTCGGAGAACCCTTGGATGCGGGCCGCTTCGCGCACTGTGAACCCTCGTTGTTGCGTCGGATGGAGAAAATATCGAGGGGAGCCGAAGCGGGTATCGACGGTGCAGCTTGGTTTATCCCATGCCAGCCTCCGAAACTTGCCATTGAACGTCCCGACGAGATCAACACCGCCGTCGACTCGTTTCAGGTAGCCCTTTGCAATCAATCGCTCCACGAGCCGATGGAAGCGACCTCCAAGTGCGGCTTCCAAACGGACCAAAGAGACAGGGTCTGCATCTCCACTGTCACGCTGGCGCTCCTGTCTTCTTAGACGCCTGAGCAATTCCAAAACAGTGCGCTCGTGCTCAGTGACGCTCCCGAACACCTCCGGAATATCCCACGTCGCCACCGCATTCTGTCCGCCGCGCACATTGGAAAGCTTCTGGCCGGGCTTGATCCGTTGAGCAATTCGCAATTCTCGGCTGTGCGTGCGGAGTCGATGTGGATGGTGGTTCGGCTGCTTACTTGCCCCAGCAAGGACTGCCCGCAGTTCCGCAGGGGCAACCCTTGGCACAGTGAACTGGATGTCTCGGCCCGTCCGCCATGCGAAGAACAGCACACGTCGTCGGAGTTGGCCCATTCCCAAGTCCGCTGCCTGGCAGCGCATGGTGTGTGTGCGGTAGCCAGCAACCCGCATCGTTCCCTCCAGCGATTTCAAGTAGCGTGCGTGTTCACCAGACAAGGCACCTGAGACGTTTTCAACCACGAGGACTTTCGGCGATACTCTACGTGCCAATATTCCCGTCAGCGTCAGGAGATGATTTCGTTGGTCGTTGACCAGCCTCTTCCCAGCCGTTGAAAACCCTTGGCAGGGAAGGTCCTGCAATCAAAGCATCAACTCCAAACAGCGATTGCTCGTCGGGAATGCCCTGAGTCAGGTCAACTTGGTTTACACGACCATCAACATTCCGAGCGAAGTTTTCTACCGCCTCGGGGTTACAGTCGAACGCGCCTTTTGATCTAAATCCACGCGCGGCAAAGCCGAGGTCGAATCCCCCGCATCCTGAGAAGAGGCTGGCAAATGTCGGCGTTCCATTTCTCATATCATTGCTGCTATTCATCTCGAAGTTGATCGTGCCAGCAGTTTCCAGTTTTCATTTCAAAGGCTCCGTCCCCGCGTTGAGAATCTTCAGATATATGTGGCCGGCGTAAATGCGGCCGGTGGTTTCGCGGGCAATGCCGAGTTTGCCCAGGTGGATTAGGGACGCGGTCATGCCAGTATGTAGCGTCCGGTTTTACGTGAGCCAATTCGCTCAATCAGACCAGCACTCAACAGCGGTTGCATTAACTTCGTCGCGCCCTGTTTCGTCATGCCGAGCGCATTCCAAATTTCCTGTGGCGTCATGCTTTTTTTATCCCGTAACAATTGGAGCAATTGTTCCTGCTTGGGCCGTAATACCAGTTTCGTCTGCTTTCCGCCCGCTGAAAATTTCTGAACCCGTGTCCAGACACGCTCCAGCGTGAGATGCAATCCCTCGGCGGCATATTCAAGCCATCCTGAAAGGTATTCGCCCTCGCGCCGGACGGCATCCAGCGCGGCGTAATAGCGCGGGCGGTCCTCCCAATAGAATTCATCCACCGAAAAGATGTGGTGCGTGTCAAAGCCGCGTCGATACAACTCCCACAACGCGAGCACGCGGCCGGTGCGCCCGTTGCCATCCGCAAACGGGTGGATCGCCTCGAACCGATAATGCACAATGGCCGAACTCAGCACCGGCGAGAGCTTCACGGATTCCTTGTTCCACCACGTCTGCAATTCAAACATCAAACCGGAAACGTCCTCGGGCGGTGGTGGAACGTAACGGCCCACGCGGACGGCGATGGTGCGATAGCGGCCTGCCGTTCCCTGGTCCATTACGTCGCCGGCAATAATCCTGTGCAGCTTGAAAAGGTGCTCGTGGGAGATTTTCTTTTCGTTTGCGTGCTTTTCCACAAAGCGCAACGCGGCGAAATAATTGGTGACTTCCCGTTTGGCGCGATCCGGCACGGCGGGAAGTTCCCGGCCTTCCTCCACGGCGCGGACCTGTTCCAAGGTGAGCGGGTTGCCTTCGATGGCGGTGGAGGAATGGGTGTTGCGCGTTCGTGTGTCCTTCTGCAACGCAGGAATCCAAGGCACTTCCACGGTGGCCGTCTGGATGCGCTCCCGAAGCGCGGCGATCTGTTCCACGCGTGTGAGCAACGCGGAGGTTATGGTGAATTGCGGCAGATACCCCACCGGAAAACCCTAGCCAGTAAGACTACTGTGAGTCAACTTTTTAGACAACCGGTTTTCAGGAAAAGGCCGGGGCGGACGGCACCCGCGTCATGGCGATGGATCGGGCTGATTGAACATCGGGCATTCGGCCCTCTGCCGGGACCGGACGGCGGTGTCGTCGGGATGCGACGGGCTCCAACGAATTCAGCGAGGTCGGGTTTCCCGTGCAAGCGGGCTTCTCACCGACGGAATTCCGATGCAGATCGGACCAAGAACGTGTCAATCGGAGTGCGGGCTGGAAACAAAAAAACCCGGCAAAACAGCTGCGACCTCTGGTGAAAATAAGATGGTGCGCGATACAGGGTTCGAACCTGTGACCCCTACCGTGTCAAGGTAATGCTCTACCACTGAGCTAACCGCGCATCCGGGTAACGGGCCGCGTAGAGTGGCAAAAATTAATCTCTTGGCAAGACTGTTTTCCGCGTTTTGTTCAATATCCAAGAAGTCACCGGCAAGCCGCCCTATTGGGCCGCGATTTTTCGCCGGGAAAAGCGAACTGGACGCCCCGGCTGTCGTCCTCTAGTTTCCCGCGTGTGCCGAAATCCGCAAAATCGTCGACGGCTGACACGCTGCCTGACATTTCCTTTGAAGACGCTCTCAAGAAATTGGAAGTCGTCGTTGAGGAAATGGAATCCGACGATTTGCCGTTGGAAAGCTTGCTGAAACACTACGAACAAGGCACACAGCTCGCCTCCGTTTGCCAGAACATGCTGGCCCAGGCGGAACTGAAGATTCAGAAACTAGAAAAAACCGCGTCGGGAAGTCTCGAATTGAAGCCGTTTCCGCTTCGTGAGCCCGACGCAGAACCGAACCCAGAATGAGCCGATACTTGGACATGGTAGACAGCCCGGAACACGTCAAAAAACTTACCCTTGAACAGTGCGAAAATCTTGCCGAGGACGTTCGTCGCGAACTCATCGATAAGCTCGCTAAATCAGGCGGCCACCTCGGCCCGAACCTTGGGGTGGTGGAGCTCACGATCGCCATGCACAAGGTGTTCAGCACGCCCCATGACAAGTTTGTCTGGGACGTCAGCCATCAGGCGTACGTCCACAAGCTGCTGACCGGACGCAAGGACCGGTTTCACACCATCCGCCAGACCGACGGTCTGAACGGATTCGCGCTGCGCACCGAAAGCGAGCACGACTGCTACGGCGCGGGCCACGCCGGCACCGCCCTGTCCGCCGCGCTCGGCATGTGCGCCGCCCGCGACAAAAAGGGCACGGACGAAAACGTGGTCTGTGTGTTCGGCGACGCCGCCTTGACCAACGGCATTTCTTACGAGGCGATGAACAACATCGCCTCCACCACCAAGAAGTTCATCGGCATTCTCAACGACAACGAGTGGAGCATCGACAAGAACGTCGGCGCGATCGCGGGTTATCTGAACAAGATCATCACGCACCCGCGTTACACCGGTTTGCAGGAGAACCTTGAGGGCATCCTGCGTCGCGTACCGAAGGGTGAAATCGCGATCAAGCTCGGCCATCGCGTCGAGGAAACGATCAAGGGCGTGCTGACCGAGGTTTCCCTGAGACCGGGCGAACCGGGCCTGGGCAAGGATGGCAAGGGCGGCTACGGCAACAGCCTGATCTTCGAGGAACTGGGGATGAAATACATCGGCCCGATCGATGGACACAATCTCCCGATGCTCATCAGCATCCTCGAATATGCGAAGAACTGCGACGAGCCGATCGTCATTCATATTCTCACGAAAAAGGGCAAAGGATTCCAGGCCGCGCAGGAGTTTCCCGAGAAATTCCACGGCCTCGGCCCCTACGATTCCAAGACCGGCTCCACGCCTTCGGCGAAGCCCGGCAGCGCGCCGGCTTATCAGGCCGTGTTCGGCGACACGATGGTGCGTCTCTGCGAAAAGGATTCGACGATTGTCGGCATCACGGCGGCAATGCCGAGCGGCACCGGTCTGAAAATCCTTCAGGACAAGATGCCGGAACGTTACTACGACGTCGGCATCGCCGAAGAGCACGCGGTGATTTTCGCGGCGGGCATGGCCACGATGGGAATCCACCCGGTGGTGGCGATCTACTCGACGTTCCTTCAACGCGCCTACGACTGCATTCACCACGATGTGTGCCTGCAAGATCTGCCGGTGATGTTCTGCATGGACCGCGCCGGGCTTTCCGCCAACGACGGCCCGACGCATCACGGCCTGTTCGACATCGCCTATTTGCGCTGCCTGCCAAACGTCATCGCGATGTCGCCGAAGGACGAGGACGAACTGGTGGACATGATGTTCACCTGCTCGCACGAGAAACATCCGACATTCATTCGCTATCCTCGGGGGGCCGCAGAAGGCGTTGCGATCAAGGCTCAGCCGAAACTGCTTCCCATTGGCAAGGGCGAGGTCACCAAGAATTTTGCCAACAACGACAAGCCGAAGGTAGCCCTGTTCGGTCTCGGCAACATGCACTCAGTCGCGACGGACGCCTCAAAACAGCTCGTCGATGCCGGATACGATTGTGCCGTGATCAACCCGCGCTTCACCAAGCCGATCGACGCAGAACTGCACAGCTTCTACGCCAACGCTGCCGACGTGGTCGTGACGTTTGAGGACCATGTGATCAGCGGCGGTTACGGCACGATCGTAATGGAGCACCTGAAGGAAGAACGCATCGCCGCCCCGGTATTGCGCGTCGGCTGGCCCGATCAGTTCATCGAGCACGCCAGTTCCGTTGAGTATCTCCGCGAGAAATACGGACTGACCGCCGCCAAGGCCGTCGAGCGCGTGGTCGAGGAATTCAAATCGACCTCCGCTGTCGGGGAAAAGCGAACTGCGGCGATGGCCTGACCCGGGAAAACACAAGATTCCCGCCCGATCTCTGGCAATTTCTAAGTTGAACACCAGGCCGCGCTTCGTCACGATGCGCGGCCTGTTTTCTTATCAAGAACCCTGAATTACGAACATGGCTTATACAACCTGCAAAGTCCCAGAAGGCGGCAAGATCGCCATCAACGCCGGCAAGCTGAACGTCCCTGAAAATCCAATCATCCCGTTCATTCGCGGCGACGGCACCGGCCCTGACATCTGGACGTCCAGCGTGCGCGTCTTTGATGCTGCGGTTGAAAAGGCCTACGGCGGCAAGCGCAAGATCTCTTGGATGGAAGTCTTCGCCGGACAGTCGGCCAAGGACCAGTTCGATAACTGGTTGCCCGAAGACACCGTCGATGCGTTCAGGGAATTCCTGATCGGCATCAAGGGCCCGCTCACCACGCCGATCGGTGGCGGAATCCGCTCGTTGAACGTTGCTTTGCGCCAGATGCTGGATCTCTATGTCTGCCTGCGCCCGGTCCAGTATTTTACCGGCGTGCCTTCTCCCGTGAAACATCCGGAGAAGGTGGCCATGACTATTTTCCGCGAGAACACCGAGGACATTTATGCTGGCATCGAATTCGCCGGCGGCACTCCAGAAGCCCAGAAGATGCTCGATTTCATCGCCAAGGAATTTCCGAAGGACTTCAACAAGATCCGCTTCAGCACCGAAGCCAAGTCAGAAGAGTTCTGGACGGCGGTTGGCGCCCCCGGCATCGACAACTCGGTCAACGTCGGTATCGGTATCAAGCCGGTGAGCTGGTCCGGCACCTGCCGTCTCGTGCATAGCGCGATTGCCTACGCGATCAAGAACAACCGCAAATCGGTTACGCTTGTTCACAAGGGCAACATCATGAAATTCACCGAAGGCGCGTTCCGTGACTGGGGTTACGAGGTGGCGAAGAAGTTCTTCGGCGCAGAAGAAATCGATGGTGGACCGTGGTGCCAGATTCCCGAAGGCAAACCTGGTGCCGGGATCGTCATCAAGGACGCGATCGCGGACATCACCTTGCAACAGGTGCTCACCCGTCCCGAAGATTTCGACGTCATCGCGACGTTGAACCTGAACGGCGATTATCTCTCCGACGCGCTCGCCGCGCAGGTCGGCGGCATCGGCATTGCGCCCGGCGGCAACATCAATTACATCACCGGCCACGCCATCTTTGAGGCCACGCATGGCACCGCGCCGAAGTATGCGGGCAAGGATCAGGTCAACCCCGGTTCGGTCGTGCTCTCCGGCGAGATGATGCTCCGGCACATGGGCTGGATTGAAGCGGCGGACCTCATTCTCAAAGGGCTGAATGGCGCGATCGGATCGAAGAAGGTCACCTACGATTTCGCGCGCCAGATGGAAGGCGCGACGCAGGTCAAGTGCTCCGAATTCGGCACCAACATCATCGATCACATGTGATCGGGCAATAATCTTGAACACGCGAAAGCCGGGTGAACTTCACCCGGCTTTTTTGTTTCTTACCACGGTAAACACGGAATTGAAAACCCAAGCGAAGAATGTTGTCTCGCGAAACAGACCGCCATGAAGTTCTCCAGAAATCGGGTCTGTCGTTCTTTCCGTGGGTTCAGTGTTTTCCGTAGTAAGAAACTGAAATAAAAAACTCCAGTTCACGAGGGGAAGAATGTTCAGGTGCTCCTTGGAATTGATCTGGTTCCAGAGCCCGATCTGAAGTCCGTTCATGGATTCGGCAATGTTGATCACGCCGAACTGCACTCCACTCGCGTCTCCGGCTTGATTGATTGCACCCAATTGCAGTCCGGACATTTTTCCGTAAACGCGACCGTAGACAGCCCCCATCTGAAATCCGGTCAGATCCACGTTGACCTGACTGACCACGCCGAGTTGGACACCGCTCATTGAGCCGCGTTCCTCGACGCCGTATTCCCGACCACCGTGGCTTACGAGACCGAATTGCACCCCTTCATATTGATTCCGGCGTGCGAGTATCCGACGCCCAGTTGAAGACCGCTCATGTTCTCGTTCGCCAGATTCACCAGGCCCATCTGCAGACCGTATTGCGAGCCCCGGGTTCCATTGGCGATGCTGAACTGCACGCCGCGCCCATCGCCGAAAGTTTGGGGTGCCACGCCGATGTCGAGGCCGGTCACCTCAGCGTTGCTTCCGCAGAATACGTCGAGTCGCAGTCCGGTGATGGATTCCTCATTGTCGATAATCTGGAGATACGGTCCCCAGAAACCAAACTGAAAAAATGAATCCGCCTGGGCGGAAAACACGGACAGGGTGACGGCAAGAAGAGGCGCGGCAATGAGCTTTTTCATATTTGACCGGCGTGTCGTTTAACAGACGACCTTGTCTGCAAATGGTTACAGGATTGGCAATCAATGAAAACTGGCGAAGTCCTTTCTGAGCGATCGCATCCCGTCGGAAAAGAACTTCGCTTCGGCGGCCCGTTTGATCAGAATCCGGCCCGTGATTTATCTGGACCACAACGCGACGACCCCGGTGCTGCCCGCCGTGTTCGAGGCGATGAAGCCTTACTTGACGGAGAAGTGGGGCAACCCTTCCAGCGCCTACCGCTTCGGCGCTGAATTGAAGGGAATAATCGAAACGGCGCGCGAACAGGTCGCCGGATTGATCGGCGCGCGAGCGGGTGAGATCGTCTTCACCGGCAATGCCACGGAGGGCAACAACACCGCCATCAACGCCGCTTTGAAAGGCAATCCGAAGAAACGGCACATCATTACCTCGCAGGTGGAACACTCGTCGGTGCTCAACCATTGCCGGGCGTTGGAGCCTGAGGGAATCCGGGTGACCTGTCTGCCGGTGGATCGCGACGGCCTGCTCCGCATCACGGATCTGGAAAATGCGCTCACGGACGACACCGCCGTGGTCTCGCTAATGTGGGCGAACAACGAGACGGGCGTGCTGTTCCCGGTTGGAGAGATCGCGCAGCTTTGCCGGTCGCGCGGCATCTTGTTTCATTGCGACGCGGTGCAGGCCGTTGGCAAGATAACGGTGGACGTTTCTCAAGTGCCGGCGGACTACCTTTCCATCACCGGTCACAAGCTGGGCGCGCCAAAGGGAGTGGGTGCACTTTACGTCCATCGCAAGGCACCGTTCAGTCCTTACCTCCTCGGCGGTCATCAGGAGCGCGGCCGGCGCGGCGGCACGGAGAACGTTGCCTTCGTCGCCGGGCTGGGTGTGGCCGCTGAACTCGCCCTGAAAAATGTGCCGGACTACAAGCGCACCGTGAGCCCGTTACGCGATGAGCTGGAGGAGTGCATCCTTCAATCCATCCCCGAAACCGAACGGAACGGCCACCCGGAGCAACGTCTCGCCAACACCACGAACATCACCTTTTATGGCGTCGAATCCGAAGCGCTGCTCATGCTGCTGGATCAGGAGGGCATCTGCGCCTCGTCCGGCTCCGCCTGCCTCGCGGATTCCGAGGAACCGTCCCATGTCGTCAAGGCCATGAAACCCGACACCGGCGCGGCGCGGCAGATGATCCGGTTCTCGCTGGGCATGGAAAACACCTTGGAGGAAATCGGGAAGACCATCGCGGCGGTGAAGCGGGCGGTGGCCGCCTTGCGCGGATGAAGATCATGAAACTGCCCGCCGACACGATCATCGCTCCGGAAAAGGTGACGCAATACCTTCTGGTGCCGCAGGCGCGGGGCGACAAGTTCGGCTACCTCGCATCCGGCGGCTACACACAAGCGAACGCCGCACAACTTTTGGCGGACTTGCGTGATCAACTGCTGCCGCTGGAAGCCACGCCCACAAAGAGCAACGATTACGGCCAATACCACGAAACACGCGGCCCTTTGACCGGCCCCAATGGGCGGACCCTGGCCGTCCGGGCAATTTGGATGACCGAACACTTGTCGGGCGTCACCCGATTCGTTACCTTGCTGCCCGACAAACAAAAAGTGTGATGAAGTTTGAACTCTACAAAGACATGGTGTTGAAGCGCGATCTGCCGGCGGAACGGCTCAAGCGCGGCGACATTGTCAAGCTCGTCGAACACCATCCGGGTCGCCCCGGTCAGGAGGACGGCTACAGCGCCGAGGTCTTCAATGCCTTGGGCGACACGATCACCGTCATCACCGTGCCGGAGTCTGCACTTGAACCGCTGCGCGAGGACGAAGTCTGTTGCGTGCGCTCACTGACGGCGGCTTGAAGGTCCCGCCACCAATGATGGCGACGCAGTCAATTGCCTCCCGGACTTTGAAGCCGACTGAACACATGAAAGCCAACCCCATCCTGCAGGAAATCTGGGACATCAAGGACGAGCTGGCGCGCGCAGCCAACTACGACGTTCGCCAGCTCTGTGAAAACACCCGCCGCTGGATGGAGGAACATCCTCATAACGGGCCGGTGGTTCGCAATGCGGAGGAACTGCGGCAACGGGCCGCCACCCGCGAACGCGAACAGGCCGACAATCTCGCGCTCCGTGAGGAACCGCCCAAGCCGGAAAAGTCGTGACCGAAACTCTCCGGTGGAGCTGACATTTGCCAACCGTCCTGATCCAGGAACCCGTGCCGCGCGCGATCCCAAGCGCAGGCAGATCGGATCACCAATTCAGTTCGCGATAGTCGCCGGGCCGCATCGAGTTCACGGCGTCGGCCACTTCGTCCTGATGCCGTTGAATCTCCGGCCAATTGGTGGTGGGCAGGACCAGGATCGCCAGTTGTCGGCCACCGAGGTTCTGCTGGTAGCGGAGGTTCTTGTCCGTCGTGACGAAGACCTCGAACTTTCCCTCCGCCGCACTCAACAAGTCACCGTTCTCCAGATTGGACCATCCCACCTCGAATGCCGTGGAGACTTCGTGCGGCACGAGCGCGCGGCGCAACGGGGCGGGCGTGCCTTGATCGAAGAGGATGCGCATGGGGTTGCCGGCCTAGGCCACCGCCAATGAAGACTCGGCGAATTTGAGGACGCTCAGCACCTGGTTGCGGGTGACGCCGGGAAACCATTCGAGAAACTGGTCCACCGTCGCGCCGCCTTCAAGATTCTCGAACAGCGCCCGCACCGGCAGGCGCGTTCCCTGGAACACCCATGCTCCGCTCACCTTGCCGGGCACGCGTTCCACCGCTGAACATTTCGTCCAATCCAACATGTCGGAACCTTACGCGGTTGGGGTTGTGCCGGCAAGCGGGAAGCCGACAGCCGGAAATGCCGCAGTGCGCTGATGGCGTTGAAGCTCCTCGAAAATCGCCAATATATAAATTGTAGCTCGATCGGTTTCACCGAGCGGGTTTGACAAGCTTGCCCGCCAATTTATGATACCCTTCAAAGTCACTTTTCTGAGAGAGGCTCTCCAGTTCTCTGACTCCTGCTGCCAGTTCCAAGATATTACGGATTCGAGTGCGTCCCGTACCGGACGCTTGGAAAAAATCGTCCGAAAAATCGATTGGCTGTGCTGGCATCAACCTTTGACTAAAAAATTTCACGCTGACGTCTTTGCGGGAAAGTGCATCAGGTGTAATCAGTTTCAGAAAGTCGAACAGCGCCTGTATTCCAACTGTTTTGCGGATGTAACCCAAGGATTCACGAGTCCAAAAGATCTCTTTGGCTGCCGCAAAAAAATTCTTTACAACCGTGAGGATGAGTTTGTCGTTCAATGCTAGATAGGCGGAACGTAACGGGGGGTCACTTTCCGTTTTGTTTCCTGATGCGAGCAGTTTGCGCGAACGCCCGTCACCAACGGCGTGCTCGTTCATAGTGGCCGAATCAATTTTGGAATTCTTGGTAACGAGGCGGATGATGCCTTCGACAATCGACGCGGTCGAAATCATCCAACTCCCCGAACGACGCGCTTCCGACATCGAGGGCACGATTTCGTTTTCCGCAGCGATTGTAACATGCCCGAACAATGGCGAATCGGGTTCGGAGTTGAGTTTGCGACACAGCAAAACCGCCAATTTGTCAGGGGTCCAGCAATCGGGATCTTCATCCTCCACGTTGTAACCGAAAAGTTCGTAGGTCTGGCTTTTGTCAACCTTGACTTGATTGGAATTTATCGTGGCAAAAAGATGAGCCTGGTAAGGCTTCGGCAGGTCGAAATAGATCGCGCAAACGAGGGGGATCTCCAATTTGTTCTCGGGAGCAAACTGAAAACCAAAAAGCCGGTGTTGCCCGTCGATCAGCGCCGCAAGCTTCGCCCGCGTTGGAATCTTCAACGTTCCTGTCTTGCCATCTCGATTCAGCAACAATTCCCAGCGCAGACTTTCTTCCTCCTCCACCTCGGCTGTTTCTTCAGAAATATTGGCTGCGAGTATCAATGAATTGGGAAAGGCCGATTCTGTTGAGTTGATATAGCGTCCGATAGCTTTGAGCCGAGGCTCAAGAATTCTTCGTTGCGATCCTTCGAGCTTGTACGTCCCATCCTTCTGGAGAATCGCCCGCAGCCGGTGACTGTAACAGACCTCAAGGAGTAATTTTGCTGGAAGAGCGGCAACGTAAAACGTTCCGAGCGGCTGAGTGACAGCTAGAACGGGCGCTGCAAATGGAAATGACAAATCCTTGTTCATGGGTGTCAGGTAGTAAAATCATTGGTATCGCCAACAACTGGCTTTCCAACGTCCCCGCCAATTGCCGCCTTGCTTTCCAATTCAGGCGAGTCATGAAGATTTTCGTTTTCAGCGTTCGCCAGCCACCAAAGCGCAATCGCCCCACCCGCGCCGAATATTCCCAAATATAGGCTATATGGTTTAGCTGGATTAGCTCCTATAACGAACGCTACCAAAGCGAGGATAAACAACACGAAGAGGGCGAACGATCTGACATATTTCTCATTTGATTTTGGAAGAATCAGCTCAAAGGCTGAAGCCATGGCGACAGCCGGGAAGTAGGTGTAGAGACTGGCCACAATTTTTTCGTTGTCTCCTCCATTGTATAGAACACTCCAGATACCGAGGCCGCCTGCACCAACAATTGCGACGAAGAGATAAAACAAGTATGTCGGATGTCTCCACGGGACACAAAATTTGCGGGCAACGTAACTCCCAAGATGCCGCCAATAGTTTTCGTTCTCTTCGTTCATAGAAGCGCGTGTTTGATTGGATTTGATTACCCCGGCTGCCAGCACCGGATTCGCATTGCTTCGCGGTTGGGCAGTTTGGCGAAGGCGACGCCGGGATCGAGGTGGGAGTCGCTGAATTCCTCCGCCAGCAGTTTGCGCCCATAGACACCCGTCAATGAACGCAGACCGCGCTGCGTCTGGTTGCAACAGAAGGAAATCACCGCACCAAGCTGCGTCGTGAAGTCGTAGTCCTGACCCTCGAAATCGCTGGGATCTTGCGAGAGCAACATGGCGGAAACACCCTTGGCCGCGCTGCGGGTCACGAGTTGGATCACCGACTCGGACTTCTTCTCCTGAAGAATTTTCCGCGCCTCGTCGATCACCACGACCTGACGCATCTGACGGTAGCCGTCCTGCAACTGGGCTTCCGGCTGGGCGAGGAAGTGCATCGCGGTCGAGTCGAGCAAGAGCAGCATCACCAGCCGCTTCAGTTCTTCGGACTGGATGTGCATCAGGCTGATCACCCACGAGCGGGAAAAGAAATCAGCCGGCGCCATGTCCGGCGCAAAGCAACGCAGACGGGTGAGCTCATCCAAACGGGCGGCGATGCTGTCAGTTTGTTGGCCGTCAATCTCCAGCCGCTGCTCGTAGGTTTGCAGGATGGATCGCAGGCTCCGGTCATCGCCGGTGGTGATGACCTGCTCGATGGAAGACAGCAGCCGCGACTGCATCAGATTGCCGGGTGATTTGCAGCACTGGCAAATGCTGTCGCGCAAAGTCATGCAGGCATTCTGAATCGCGATGTGCCCGACATTGGCGTGCGGAAGAAAATCCAACGGGATGGGTTGCTGGCCGACCTCGATGGGCTGGATGTCCACCGGCCAGGCCGGCAGTTTGTCGTTCAATTTGCCGTCGGTGATGAACGTTCCCTGTGGATCAATCAGCAGCATGGGAGCGCGTGACTGCTCGACGATGCTCAACGCCATCTGGATGCCGGTCGTCGTCTTGCCGCTGCGGGTCCGCCCCATCAACGCGAGATGCGGCGAGTTGCCGGGACCGTTCAGGCAGAAGTCCACCGGTTCGTCCTTGTCCAAAGTCTTGCTGACGGACCCCACCTTCACGCGGATCTCCCCCGGATGAGCGGCGTTCTTTCCCTTGACGACCGGGAGTGCTCCGCGTCCACCTTCGGGCAGGCCGTCCGCGAGCCGCATGATCAACCGGGCCGCGTCGCCTTCGCTTTCTTCCAAGTCGTGCCGGACCAGCTGCGCCCCACGCGCCCAATGGGCTTCGACGTGGCTTCGCAAATGGTCCACCGCTGCGCCTTCACCAAGATTTGCATCCAGAATGAGCGAGCAAAGCCAGAGGTCGAGGTCATCGCCAAAGAGCAGTTCGCCGGGCAGCGATTTGTCGAACTCCGTGTTGGACGCCAGGGCCGGAGGTGGTTCGGGGTCGGCCAATGAGCGGCCGATCATGAGTCGTGCCGCGTCGTAGCGGTGCGTGAGCCCAAACTTCGCTTTCAGCTTCGCCTCCATCTCGTAAGCGTCTCGCGTGGGTTTGAACTGCCCTTTCCATACGGTGTCTTTGAATTCAAGGTTCATCAGTCTTCGAAGAAAAAACGGTCGGGGTGGACGACGGAACGTTCCTGTTCCTCGTCGAACTCGACGAGGAACTTCTGCTTTACGTGACTGCTGATGTGCTCAAGCAGATCAGCGGTTACCTCACGGTCATGGGTGAGAATGATCACCTGGTCGCAATCGAACTTGCGGAGCGCGTCCAGCGTGCGAGGACGATACAGCGAATCCGCGTTGCCCAGCGGCGTGTCGATGATCAGCGGAACCCGGCGGCGGGTGATCTCGGCCAGCGCCAGTGAAAACGCGATGCCGAAGGAGCGTCGCTCGAACCCGCTCATGGAACTCAGCAACGCCTTGCTGCCGTCCTCGAAATGCAGATGTGGTTCGCCGTCCTGGGCAAAGGTGATCTGGCCGTTGCGGAAGCGCTGGTCGGCGATGGCGCGGAAATGTTTGGTGACGTGATCCTCCAGCCGGCGCGTGGTGACGGGTTTGAGTTTTTCGATCAACGCCGCCACCGCGCGACTCGCCCGATCCGCGATGGCGATGCGTCGTTGTTCCGGCTCCAGCCGGGCCAGCTCCTCGCGCAGGTTGCCGATTTCCACGGACAAGTTGTGGCAATCTGATTTCCACGCACGCACCTCGTTCTCCGCCGTGGTGATGCGCTTGATCAGCTCATCCATGTTGCCGTCCAGCTGCTTGATTTTCTCTGCCAGGGTCTTCGTTTCATCCGATTGATTGCCAAGCTTGTCGTGGCGGGCTTTCGCGTCCTCGTAAGCGTCGCGGGCATCACGCAACCGCTTGGCCACGGTGCGGACACGGTCGTAGGCGAAGGTCCGGGTGTCATCGAGCCGGGCTTGGACACGCTTTCTTTGCTGCCCGCGAACATGCCCGAGAAGGTAGCCCTCCGCAGTGTCCGGGTCGGGCGGTTCGTAAATGGCCGACAGCGCCTTGAGAATCCGCTGTTTCACCTGATCGCGGATGTGGGGCGCGATGTTGCCCAGCAGGGGATCGTTCTCCGGCGGCTCCGGCATGGCCTCGCTGAGAACCCGTTCCCGTTTGTCGAGCGTGCCCTGGCGGAGGTTCTCGTAATCTTCGAGCAGCCGCTCGCGGTTCAAGCGCCGGCGGATGGCCGGGTCCAGCCGGCTCACGGCCAGCACCAGCCCGATCTCGTTGGCCAGTAAGGTGACGGTCTTCTCTGCTTGCTGCTTCTGCTCTTCGGCGGTCTTGAAATCCTGTTTGATCCGGTTCGCGTCACCGGGGCTGCCGCCGCCGGCCCGGGCGAGTTCGTCACGCTGTTGGTTGCGCTCCCGGTCAATGCGCTCCTTGTCCTGTTGCATTTCCTCCAGCTCGCCTTCGCGCTTTCCGATCTGCTTGTTCAAATCGGTCTGCTGCGAAACCTTCAGGTTGAGCTGATCCTCGCGGTCGGACGCCTTTCGCTTCCCACCCAGGGCGAAGTGCGCCCGGTTGAGGTAGCCACCGAGGGCGTCTTTTAATTCTGCCAGCACCGTCGCGCCAAACATGGTGTTCACGGCCTTGCGTATCCCTTCCTCGCCCGCGCCTTCGATCAACGCCTGCGCCTGTTCCCCGTCGAAGAAGAAGGCGGGAGCGACGTGGGCCGGGAACAGTTCCCGCTCAATCCGTTCGTGGGCCAGAACGGGATCGTTTTGGCGGATGATCCGGTCGCCCACATGGATTTCCAGTTCTTCAAAACTGTCGCCTTGTTTCGGCTGGTTGGAACCGCTGAAGAACCAGCGCCGGATGATCCGAACTTCCTTTTCATCCCGGTCGTCGATCGTGGGCGTGAACGTCAGGTCGATCAGCGTCGGCTCATGCGGGTCCGCGTGGGAACGACGGAACTTGCCGATGGCCTTGCGGTAGGAATTGATGTCGTTCTCCGCGATGGTGCGGAAACCTTCCCGTCATTTTCAGGACATCTAAAATTTTTCAAGTTTGTTTCTGCGATGCCATTCCAGATGCCGTTGATCCGGCCAAAGGTCTTTGCGCTTGGGCAAATGGATGCGTTTTCCTTCATACTTGGCCAACAGCAATTGGTCCGGACCTGTCTCGCTGAATCGGGCCTTCGCCAGAATAACGCGATAATCCTCGGTCATCGACCATAGCCCTTCGTCGAACGACCAGTGCGCGTTCTTCGACAGAGCAATTCCATTCCTCGGATCGTTGTTCCTGCTGTTGGCGAACTGATGAATATGGGCAGCGTCCACGATGCTGCCTGCCGCCGCCGTCACCAGACGATAACCGGTCAAGGTACAAGTGTAGTCGTAAGCGGGAACCACCGTCACTCGAAAGCGAGCTTCGCGAGCAATTCGGTGTGCGATATCGTAATGCACAACCCGGTCATTCAATTCGTCCGCTCGATCAAGACGAACGTCGGCAAACTCGGCAAGCGCGGCGCGTTCGGCGGGATCATTGAAATATCGGTCAATCAGCAGCAGTCGCAGCCGTTCACGAAACTCTGCATCGAGAAGACATTCAAAAAATTCAGGATCAATCCGCACCGCTGCGACACGCCGCCGTTCTTCGGTGGGTGTTCCGGAAGCATCCAACGGAGTCCAAATACTCGACGTCTTGAGGTGATAGAAAGGGAGCCAGATTTCCGGTGGCTGATTGCGGCGGGCGGCAACAATTGGCCAGAGTGCGAGGAAGCGAAAAGCCAGCTCCCCAGACAGCGGAAGAAAGGGTTCTTTGAGCAGCTCCTTTTCCACCATCTCAATGACCGTCAGGAGAAGGAGCGGTTTGTGTGGTGCGGGATTGTCCTTCTTGTCGATTCGCAACCGAGCCAGCACGGCCAGCCACTTGTCGCCGGAAAGATTCATCGTTTCTTCAGGCCACCAATTTGGAAACCGTGCGGTTGTCGAAGACAAGGGAGCGCAACACTTCCTGAGTTTGATCCTTCTCCCATTGTTCGCGGATGAGGCGGACCTCGTGATCCGAGATGAGCGGCTGGCCGGTTTGCTCGCGCAACACCAGCAGTTCGTCCAGCAACATCCGGCGGGCTTCCAGCGTCAACGGCCCCAGCCCGGGCTGGCCGTTGCGCCGGACTTTGCTCCGGTAATCCGGGTTGCCCGACACCTGCTTGAGCCGGTCGCGGAATTCCGCCAGCGGTTCCAGATGCTCGTGTCCGGCATCGATCATCGCGGCCAGGGACTTGTCCTTCTCCACCACGGTGCAGGTCCAGCAACCGAACCGGGCGGACGCCGAACCGCAGGAAGGCGCGTCGCCGGCGTCCATCACGAACGGGCATTCGGTGCTGCCATCCTTGTAGAGGCGCACCAGCTCGGCGTAGGTGCCGCCCCACGGCGGACGGCCGTTCATCAGGGTGATCCAGACCTCGTCATTGGTCAGCTCCTTGATGGGGGAAAAGATCGTGACGCCCTTGTGATCCGGGTGTGGTGCAAGCTTACCGCCGTTGTCGTTCTCATGGCGTCCGATTGAACCGGAACGGGTGGCGGATTCGGCGCGGCGGACACCCAGGAGCAGAATCGCCTCGCCACTTCCGGCCACGGTCTCGCGAATGAAGCGCGAGGTGGGACGGATCTTCATCCGGTCGGTACACCAGCGGAAGGTGCGGTTGGGCGCGGGGTAGCCTTTTCCAAGGAGGTTCGCCCAGAAGCTTTCTTCCGGCAGCGGATGCGTGCGGATGACCTTGAGCGGGACGTTCAACCCTTCGAGGCTTTCCTCCAGCCGGGCGAGCAGTTTGTTCACGAATTCCTGGAAGACCGGCGATTCGACGAGCGTGTCGTTGCTGACGATGTAAACCGGACGGCAGCGCTCATCCGGCGCGACGGTGCGAACGGCTTCCAGCACCACATGCAAAAGCAGGGTGGAATCCTTGCCGCCGGAAAAGCCGATGATCCACGGATGGTCATGGGGCCGGAGGTATTCCTCGCGCAACTCGTGGCGGATGGCCTTGAGTTTGGCAGCTTACACATCCGAAGCGTTGCGACTGGGCGGTTCTGCAATCATTGGCTGGGGACGGTGTAACCCATCGGGGAGGCGGGAGCAATCATTGTTGGAGCCGATCTGCGTGCTTTGCCTGAGAAGACGTTTCGTGACCAGGGGGCCGTCGCTCCCGCGAAACACATCGAGGCGCAGTCCGGTGAAGGGTTTTCACTGTCAACGATGTTGAGATACAGCCCCCCGGACGACGAACTGAAAAACGGAATCCGCCCGCGCCGGGAGGGCTGCCAACGCGAGAACGAGCAGTGGTGCGGGGGTGGTTTTCTTCATGGTCGGTTGGAATCGATCACTGATTGGCTTGCGGTCAGAACGCCGTCTTTGAGCGCGCCCGGTTACCCGTCGAATTCCCGCTAACCCGGGCGTCGGTGATCCGGCTAAAATTTCTCGCGCCGCAGCACCTGGATGTCGGAGGTGTAGGCGACCATTGTGAAGCGGGGGAAGTAATCCCGGTGCAGTCGTTCGAGCAACTGATCGGCGGTATTTGGCGGTACGATGACTTCGATCTGAATGTTACCAAACTCCTTGATGTCGCCCGGGCGCTCGCCCTGCGCTCCGGCACCTTCCACATCAAACAATGTCCAGCCGTGGGCTCCGGTCTCGCGCAACAGCTTTTTCACATGTTTGCCAGCCAGCGATTCACAGATGATGGTAACCAGTTTCATCGGATGCGTGTTCATACCAAGTTGGATCTGATAATTTCAGGTTCAAGACTGCCACCAGCAGGCGAATGCGTAGTAGATCGGAATGCCGATGGTGATGTTGAAAGGAAATGTGATCGCCAGCGAGGACGTCAGATAAAGAGTCGGACTCGCGTCGGGCAGCGAAAGACGCATGGCGGCGGGCGCGGCGATGTAAGAGGCACTGGCCGACAAGGTGGCCATCAACGTCACACCGCCCAGACTCAAGCCCGCGAAATGACCAATCCCCGCACCGATGAACCCGTGCAGGAGCGGACCGACGATGCCGAAGCCCAAAAGAAACGGACCGACCTTGCGAAGATCACCAATACGCCGGGCCGCGACCATGCCCATTTCCATCAGGAACAGCGCGAGCACACCTTGAAACGGGGTGACGAAAAAGCCTTCAACGCCCGCCATCCCACGTTTGCCGCACAACGCTCCGGCGACGAGTGCGCCGACCAGCAGGAACACACTTCGACCAAACATTGCTTCGTGCAAAGAAGTTTTAACCGCGGCCCCCAGCGGTTCGCCCTGACGACGGGTAGCAAGTTTACCAAGCAAAACTCCAACGACAATGGCGGGCGATTCCATCACCGCCAGAAACGCCGCCGCGTAATCTTCGTACGGCAGCTTGATGTCCTTGAGATAATTGGTCGCCGCGATGAACGTGACGGCGCTGACCGACCCGTAGTGACCGGCGATGGCCGCCGCATCCACGGGGGCGAGCTTGCCGAGGTAACGAAGCGCGGGATAGGTCCACAACGGAATGGCGGTGCCCAGCATCATGGCGGCAAGTCCCGGAATCAAAACGACGGAGAACCCCGCTGAAGAAATCGCAACGCCTCCCTTGAATCCGATGGCGGTGAGCAGATAAATAGTGAGCGTGACGTAAAGCGCCTCGGGAAATTTGAGGTCGCTTTTGAACACGACGGCGAGTACTCCCAGCACGAAGAAAATAACGGCGGGCGAGAGCAGGTTGGTCCGGATGGCTTCAAAAAAATCCATGGAACTGGGATCAGGTGTTACGAGATTTGGAGCGCTCAGTCTGCAACCGTCGGTTCTTTCCGGCTGACTCGGCGGCCAGGGCTTCTTTGAACGCCACGATTTTTTTCTGAAGTTCCGCGTCACCGACTCCGAGAATCTGCACGGCAAGCAATCCGGCGTTACGCCCGCCACCGATGGCCACGGTTGCCACCGGTACGCCACCGGGCATCTGGACGATCGACAGCAGCGAGTCCAACCCTTTGAGCGACTTGCTCTCGACCGGCACGCCGATCACGGGCAGCGGCGTCAGACTCGCCACCATGCCCGGCAAATGCGCGGCGCCACCTGCTCCCGCGACGATGACGCGCAGCCCGCGTTCGTGGGCGGTGCGGGCATATTCGACCATCTCCAGCGGTGTGCGATGTGCGGAAACGACGCGCACTTCGCAGGCAACACCGAACTCATCACACGCGTCGGCGGCGGGTTTGAGCGTCGGCCAGTCCGAGTCGCTGCCCATGATGATGCCGACGAGTGGGGATGGGTTGGTTTTCTTTTTCACTTCAATTTCCAAAACGGATTTCGCGTGCGGCCAGTTCGGCCTGGGTGCGGGCTTCGTCCAGAGTGCGGCCGATCGAGGTGATGTGGCCCATTTTTCGTCCGGCGCCGCTCATGACCTTTCCGTAGATATGCACATGTGCCCCGGGAACAGCGAGCGCCTTTTCGATTCCCAGCGGCCGACCCGGTCCTTTTGAGGTACCGATCAGATTCACCATTGCTGCCGCGGGCATCACCATTTCCGGGGAACCGAGCGGCCAACCAAGGACGGCCCGGACGTGGTTTTCGAATTGCGAACAGCGGCAGGCTTCAATGGTGTAATGACCCGAGTTGTGAACACGTGGCGCCAGTTCGTTCAAGACGAGTTCGTTTCCGTCCTTCAAAAACAGTTCGACCCCAAAACTTCCGATGCCGCCCACGGCGATGACTGCTTGAAGCGCGAGGTCCGTCGCTCGTTGCGCCACGGTTTCGTCCACCGGCGCGGGCACGAGAACGCGATGGCAGATGTGATCGTGCTGCACGGTTTCAACGACGGGATAAACCACCGTTTCACCGGTGACGCTGCGGGTAACAATGACGGCGAGTTCCTTGACGAACGGACACCATTCCTCCGCGAACAATTCACGCGTGCCGGCGCCCAGCTTCTGCCAGCCTGATTCGATTTCGTCCACGTTGCGGATGGTGGCGTTACCTTTGCCATCATAGCCGTTTCGCCGCGTTTTCAAAACGAGCGGCCAGCCGAACCTCGCGCCCAATTCTCTGATCTCTTCCTTATTCTTCACCGCCGCGAAGCGAGGTACGACCACGCCGGCCTTCGCCAGTTCGGATTTCTGTATGAACTTGTCCTGCACGATGCCGATGCTGCGGGAGGTGGGATAAAGCGGGCACCCGGCTTCTTCGATGGCGGCGAGTGCATTGGCATCCACAAACTCATTCTCCAATGTCACGACATCCACCTGGGACGCGAGCTTTACCAGTGCTTCCGGATCGTCCCAGTTGCCGACAATGGAATGGGTCGCGAGGTTGGCGGCCGGACTGTAGTTGTTGCGCTCCAGCACAAGCACGTCGCACCCCATCTGCAGGGCGGACATGGCGGTCATCCGGGCAAGTTGTCCGCCGCCGATGATGCCCAGTCGCGGGCCGGACATGGAGGACCGCTTTGCACCATCGGCAAACTGCCGGATCTCGTTGTCGTAGGTTTCAAACATACAAAATGGGGGCGAAGATGACCGCGGTTTGCCGGAAGTCAATGCCTGTCGAATGGTGTTTGAACGAGTTTACGATTTTGTGAGTGCCGGTTCCATTCGTTGCCGAAATACTTGGGCGAGCTGAATCACCTCGTCCGCCTCGGGCGGATCAAAGCGGGCGAGGGAACTTTTCGTCCATAGTCCGAGCCAGGCATCAAAATGCTCGGCCTTCAAACTGAGCGGAAAATGCCGGGCCATCAACCCGCCACGGTATTCAGCGGGACCGCCCATCTGCAACGACCAGAAACCCGCGATCTTTTGAATGTGTGAGGGCCAGTCCTCGATGATCTCATTGAAGATCGGACCGATGAGAGGATCCTCCCGAACGCTCGCGTAAAAATTATTGAGAAACAACTCCAGCTTCGGGCGCCCGCCGATGCGCCGGAGAAGGGGATCGTCAGCGGATGCCATTATTCAGTCTTACGTTGAAAGGCCACTTCGTAAGTTTGTCCCTGGGTGGCTTGAAAGTATTCGCCGATCAGGAGGTTCTGTTTTTCGTCATAGACCAGCGTGTAGGTGCTGCCCTCGTACCCGACGTCCTGCATTTTCATGAACAACGCGAGCTGTCCGTCTGTGCCCACCGTGAATGCCTGGGCCACGTTGATCGGTCGTGGATTGAAGTAACGGGCATCCGTCACGCCATCTGGTTTCACGAGCCGGACTTCGATGGTGTAGGGCGGGTTGTCCGTCCGCTCCCATTTGCCGAGTAGTTTTTGCCGATCAGCGTCCGAGAGCGGTTGCGGAGCGGCTGGTTTGTCGGTCACGACCTCAGTTACGCTGTTCGTCGAAGGCACGATCCGGTCGTTGTCGTTGACCGCAGCAGCCGTCGCGTTGTTGGTGGTGGACTCGATTGCGACCGTTTTCGATGTACCGAAAGAACCCATGATGAGCCAGATCAATACGCTGGCTCCGATCGCGAATATTGCGACGGGCAGGATGGGAAAGTTTGACTTCTGGCCTGTGGCCGCGCTGGATTTACGACCGGATTCGGTGGCGTTTTTTTGGTTTTTCTTCATGACAAAAGCGAAAACTGGAGGCGGAAGACAATATTGAATCCCGACGATGCACAACATGATATTCTCGATGGACCTGATGTCGGCAATCGATGCCGTTGTTTCTACCGACTGATCAACAGGCGGAAGCCGCGCGCGGAGACTTCGAGATTCTCAAGGTCGGCGGGTTGCTTCGATACAAGATCCACCCACTGGGAATCCTGATACTCGAGCCACTCCGTCCGCACCACGTGTGCGTCCGACTCACTGCCATTAAAAACGGCCAGGATCTTTTCATTGGATCCGGCAGTTTGCCGCGTGAAGGCCACGAGTTTCCTCTTGTCGTCGACCATGGCCCAGTGGATCGCGCCGCGACGAAGTGCGTTGTAATTGTTCCGCAGCCGGATCATGCCCCGATAGAACTCGAGCATGTCTTCATCGAGGGTCACTGGATTCACCTCGCGCTTCAGGCCGAATGGATGGGCTACTTCCTCGTCGTAGATCAGGTCCGGCCACAGCATCGGTTTGCGGCAATCTGGATCATCGGCACCCCACATCCCGACTTCGTCGCCGTAGTAAACGAAAGGTGCCCCGGGCGACATGAACTGAAAGGCAACCATCTGTTTCCAACGCAGCTTCTCTTTCGAGGTGGGCTGCCGAACATCATACTCACGATTGCCCTGCAAGCCCGCTCCATGATCCTGTCGATATTTTGGGTTTACGACCGCAGAGCCGATTCGCGATGTGTCGTGTGAACCAAAGAGATTCTGTTGATTCAAACTCTTCTCGTACGTGTAGTCCTGATGAATCTGATTCATCAATTCAACAAACAGCGTAGCCGGGACTCCGTCCGGCTCGTTGAAGAACCGGTAGGTCACGTCGCCAAACCGGTAGTTCATCACGCTGTCGAACGCCTCGTCCAACCACGGCCGCGCATTCTTGTAGCCGTTGTTTCTATAATCTTCCCACCAGATTTCACCCGTGATAAATGCGTTCGGATTGATGCCCTCCACCCAGCCGCGCAGCTCCTTCCAGAACCCCATCGGCACTTCTTCCGCCACGTCGAGTCGCCAGCCGTCGATTCCGTCGGAGGGATCCCCATCGCCGTTCGGGTCCATCCAGCGATTTACGATTGCCCGGAAGTGCTCACGAATTTCCGGGTGCAAGGTTTCCTTATTGCGCGCGAGCTCGGGTAGATCCTTGATTCCTGCCCAGCCCTCATAATCGAACTCGTCTTTCGCCGTCGCCGGATCGTCCCACTGTTTCACGATGAACCAGTCCGCGAACTCGCTTTCCGGCCCTTCACGTTTCGCCTGTTGGAACGCCCAGAACGGAATGCCGACGTGATTGAATACCCCGTCAATGATGATCCGCATGTCCCGCTTGTGAACTTCCGCGATGAGCTGGAGGAACAGTTTGTCCGCCGCAGACCATTTCCATGTCGACGGATCGGATGGCGTTTCTGCGGCGAACGACTTGAGATCACCTTCAGGGTCCGGGCCGAAGTGGCGGTCGATGTGGTGATACATCGTGGCGCCATATTTGTGCAGTGACGCCGATTCAAAAACCGGATTCAAGTAGAGCGAATTCACGCCGAGCGACTTGAGGTAGTCCAGTTGATCAATGATTCCCTGCAAATCACCGCCGTAACGCCTCAACTGCGCATGAACGTAAAACCCTTTTCCGTCCCGTTCCCACGGCTGAAGCTCGTACCAGTCACTCGTCCACGGACTGACGTTCCAGTCAGCCGGAATGAAATACGGCCAGGTCCCGTCCATGCTCGCGGGAACTGGGTCGTTGCTCGGATCGCCATTGCGGAATCGTTCCGGAAATATTTGATACCAGATCGCATCCGCGAACCAGTCATTCTGCGGTTGTCCGTTGGCCACGCCTCCAAGGGACAGCAAGGTGCAAATCAAAAGGAATAGACTCTTCATTTTCTCAACACGAAAAACAGCGCGTGAAAGACACCGGGAAATACGTAGAGAAAGCACAGGATCAGATTGATGATCGTGTGGAGCCAGTCGCGGGTCTTGAGAAAGACCGCGACCGGCGGCAGGAAAATCGCGAGGATAATGAGAACGACCGGATGAATTTTCGAATCAAGCTGGCCCATGAATCAAGTAGACCAGAAATCTGACGTTGCTCAAGAAACGAATCCGGTCAGGCGGCGGATCCAACGGCTTCTGATAGTTGCCCAAATCCTTCGTGGTCGAGTCGTTCGATCAATCCGTTCACGATTGAGCGAGCAATGCCAGGTCCTTCGTAGACCAGACCTGTGTAGACTTGGATCAAACTGGCTCCCGCAGTTATTTTTTCCCACGCATCGTCGGCGTTGAAGATCCCTCCGACCCCGATGACTGGCAGTTTGCCGTTGGTCTGGCGGTAGATGTGGCGGATGCACTCGGTGGCCCGGTCTTTCAACGGTGCCCCGCTGAGTCCACCGGTTTCCGAATACGCTGCTCGCACGCGCGCATCGTCGGAGTCGGGTCGGGCAATGGTGGTGTTCGTCGCAACGATGCCGGCGAGTTCCCTAGGTCCGGCCAGTTCAAGAATTTCATCCAGAGCCTCGAACGTGAGGTCTGGAGCGATCTTCACGAGGATCGGACGCGCAACGGAACCGGCCTTGGAATTCTCCGATTGCAACGCTCTCAGGATCTCGTCCAAAGACGTCTTGTCCTGAAGCTGACGCAGGTTGGGCGTGTTCGGTGAACTGACGTTCACGACGAAAAAATCGACGTGGTCACGCAGCGTTTTGAATGAGTCGAGATAATCCCCCGCAGCCTCCTCCAGCGGCGTAATTTTAGATTTGCCCAGGTTGATTCCGACGGGGTGATCCGGCCATCGCCCCCGCTGTTTCCATCTGGCAAGGTTGGCAGCCATCGCTTCCGCGCCGGGGTTGTTGAATCCCATGCGATTGACCAGTGCGTTGTCATCGACCGCACGAAACATTCGCGGGGCAGGATTGCCTTGTTGTTCCAGCCGCGTCACTCCGCCGAGTTCGGAAAACCCAAATCCCATCGCCTCCCATGCGGGCACCGCCGCCGCAAATTTATCCATGCCGGCGGCCAGCCCAACCGGATTGGGAAACTTCAAACCGAACAATTCGACCGGCAGTTGTTCCGCGCCGCAAAACGCCGAGAGCGCGTCCGTGAGCAGGCGGTTTCTGGAACACACGTTCAGCCCGCCCATCGTGGTGTTGTGAATGGACTCCGAGTCCTGCGAAAACAGAAACGGCCTGATGAAATTGCGGTATAGCCCGGTCATGAAAACACTGGAGCCAGCGAACTCGAGCAGCGTAGGGAAAAACAGTCCGGTTGATCCAGACAAATAACGAAGCGCCTCGGGCGTCGCGGCAATCCCATCACGACCTTCGGTGTTTACATGCTACGGCAATTGAATTATCCAATCCCGCCGGGTTGCTCCCATAGCTCAACTGGACAGAGCTGCGGTTTCCTAAACCGTCGATCGGGGTTCGAGTCCCTGTGGGAGCACCACTTCAAATTGAAATTGACCGGCCCGGTCCGCCGCCTAGATTTCGAGGATGCGATCCGGGAATGTTGATCGGTGGAAATCCAAAACCGCTTCTTACCGATACGTCTCATTGCTTGTGGGAATCTTGGTGATCGCTTTGGCGGGGTGCAGTCACCACGGTTCAGAATATTCGGTGCAGTGGAAGAGTCTCCGGCTGACGTCGGGCGAGATGCTGCTGTTCCGCACTCTGGACGGAACTTCGTTGGTGATGATGACTTCAATTCCCGATTCAGAAGAAGAACCACCCCGGTATCGTTGGCGCTACCGGGGAGCGGATGGATCCGCGGAAACCAACGGTTCCAGCGAGCTTTATCACAAATCGATTACGCAGGGCACGGCGGGAAAGGGTAACTATCAGGTCGTGTCAACGGATGCCAGGGAGAAGATCCTGGCGGGGAAGAACCGCCTCGATTGGAACTACCAGGATGAGGTCTCGTGTTGGTTGCGTTACTACTCCCGCACAGCACTGGGTGTGAAAATCCTTCCCGGAGACCAATTCGATCAATACGTGATCGAGTAGCCCGTCAACGGTCATCAACAGCAGGACGGGAAGAACGATCACCGTCACGCACCGGGCGATTCTCCTGGTAGAACCATCCAAGTTGTCCGCTCGTCTCCTGCGCACGTTTCGACGCCGTGAATCGAATCATCGATGCCTATCGTTTTGTTGCCAATTTAACGGAGTGCGGCTGTGTGCGAAGCTCCAGTCACAGCTGGTTCGCAAGTTTCTGCGGCTGGTCTCCGACACAGCCGCGCTCCACGCGAGGATTGGCAAATAACCGGATCGAGATGGAATCATCAACCGCGACCATTTGAGTGAGGAAAGGACGATCTAAATCTGCGAGCAATCGGCTGGGATCAGCATCGTCGAGTGAATCTTCGAGACGGTGTCCTTGTAGCGCTCGTTATTCTTGAGAACGTTCCAGTCGGCGTTTGACCCAAAGGCGGCCCAGTTCTTCTTTTTCTCTGCGTCGTCCGAGTAGGCGAGCATGTAGGTGATGTTCGGCAACAGATCACCGCTCAACGCTTCGCCGTAAAACACGCCGTCAAGATTGACCTGTTTGAAAATGTCCAGCTCCGCCTGGTTGAACATCTCGACCTTCAGCTTGCCCTTCCATTCGTTGTGGTTTTCGTAGATGCGAAGTTCAAAAATCCGGTCACCGGTTCGCGGCACCTTCACATCCGGGAAACCGGACAACGACCACATGAGCTGGGAGGAGACCCGGGTGTAGGCGGGGTCGTTCTTCTCGGTGGAGAGATATTCGGTGCCGGCCTCCACGAATACGGAATCCTGCCCGAGCCGTTCGGCCGCGTTGACGTACGCGTCCATGTCCGGAAACGCGGCAAGGGTGTAGACGGAAAAATCGTTTTTATCCGGCTCCTGGAGAAAGACTCCGACGGGTTTGATGCCGAGCCGGTTCAATCCTGGAATGGCGGCATTCTTGTAAAAGCGGAGAACCAGATCGCGCTTTTCCGCGGTCGGACACAGGTATTGCCGCAGATCGAGCAACTTTTGTTTGCCGCCGGAACCGGAGTCGGCAGCACGGGCGGCGGTGAGTTGGGTGGCCCCGGCAACAGCGGTCACGGCGACAGTGGATTTGATGAAGGATCGACGATTCATGGTATTGGGATGAATTGGAGTGTTGGCAAAGTGTTGCTGATCCGACGACCAAATGGAAACACGAATTTGATGCGGTCGCGGTCAGATTTCAGCACTGGCACCACTCCACAATTCACGTCACCGCATCCCCCCCGCTCTGTCCGCATGGGGCGAGTAACGCCACCCCTGAGCTTGTCGCGCAACCAGCACGGCTCAGCGATTCACAGGCACGACCGACTTCTTGGTTTTGGAAACGAGCTTGATGCCCTCAATCCGCATCTTCTTATCTGCCGCTTTGCACATGTCGTAGATCGTGAGGGCAGCGACCGCCACGGCGGTCAGGGCTTCCATTTCGATACCGGTTTGCGCGGCGATTTTCGCAGAACCCGTGATGACGATCCGGTCGCGCGATCTCGGGATTTCAAAATTCACTTCGCAATGCGTGAGCGGCAGCGGATGACAGAGAGGAATGAGGTCGCCGCACTTTTTCGCCGCCTGAATTCCGGCGATGCGCGCGGTGGCCAGCACGTTGCCCTTGGCGACTTTGTTTGATTCGATCAACCGGATGGTTTCTTTTGCGAGCCGGATTTCACCGCGCGCGATCGCTTCGCGAAGCACGACGGGTTTTGCCGAAACGTCCACCATGCTGGCCAGGCCTTGTGAGTCGATGTGGGAGAGTTTCGTTTTCATTTCATTTCTTCCATCCAGTCCGTGACCGCCTCACGAATGGCGTCACCGGTCTTCACCTTTGGCGTGACGAACTTCGGGGTGAACCACGGAAAAGCGCCGACCAAATCGTGCGTCACCAAAATCTGCCCGTCGCAGTCCGGGCCCGAGCCGATGCCGATAGTCGGAATGGTAATGCATTCAGTCAGCTCCCTGGCAACCGGCGGCGTGACCAGTTCCAGAACCACGGCGAACGCACCAACCTCAACCAAGACTTCTGCGTCAGCCAGAAGCGCGGCGTGTTGCTCGTCGGTCCTGCCTTTGATCCGATACTTGCCGCCTTCTTCGACAATGTGCTGCGGCAACATGCCGAGGTGTCCGCAAAACGGTATTCCGGCATTGGTGATGGTTTTCACCTGCTCACCAATCTCGCGTCCTCCTTCGGCCTTCACTCCTTCAGCACCGGCTTCGACAAGTGATCTGGCATTGGCCAACGCGATGTCCGGCGTTTCGTAACTTCGGTAAGGCAGATCCGCGACGATGAACGCATTCGGCTTTGCACGGGCGACAGCGCGAACGTGATGCAGCATGTCGGCCATCGTCACGTGCGTGGTGTCGGGGTAGCCGAGCACGACCATGCCCAGCGAATCACCAACCAGAATCAGCGGCACGCCCGCTTCATCGAGCAGTTTCGCCCACGGAAAATCATACGCGGTCAATGACGCAATCTTTCTGCGCCCCTTCATCTCCCGGATGGTTTGCGACGTGATCTTGCTCATGAGAACAATCTGTAAATATGCCTTTGCGGACGCTCAATCTACTGCTTTTGGAAACCACGAATGGACACCAATAAACACGAATGAAAGCGGGACCGGGGATGCGTCTGATGCCGGGGTTCGATCATGTCGAATCCCTCGTAATCGACATGTTCCCATTCGTATCCATTCGTATCCATTCGTATCCATTCGTATCCATTCGTATCCATTCGTATCCATTCGTATCCATTCGTATCCATTCGTATCCATTCGTGTCCATTCGTGTCCATTCGTGGTTAAATTATTCACGCCGTTCAACGGTAAAAACTGGCAAGTAATTCCTTCGGCGTGCAGGTCGCGGTGCCGACTTTTCCAACCACCACACCGCCGGCGTGATTCGAGAACACCGCCGCTTCAAACGGCGACGCGCCACCCACTATCGCGAGCGTGAACGACGCGATCACGGTGTCGCCCGCGCCGGACACATCGTAAACTTCAAGAGCAGTCGTCGGAATGTGAAACGGCTTTTCACCGGGATGACACAGCAGCATTCCCTGGTCGCCGAGAGTGATCAGTAACAACGCCGGCTTCAGTTTGCGTTGGAGCACCTTGACCACCTGCATCAGGTTTTTGTCTTCGAGTGGATGTCTGCCACGTTGTCCATCGTCGATCCCGGCCAGCTCGAACGCCTCCTTGCGGTTCGGCGTGATGAGCGACAGCCCGGAAATGTCGACCTTGTGGACCGGCTTTGGATCGAGGCTGATCCAGATTCCACGCGCGCGGCAAAGCTTCTTCACACCATCCAGCAATGGCTGCGTCACCGCGCCTTTTCCGTAGTCGCCAATGATGACGGCGGCCGTCTTGGAAAGTTGTTTTTCGACGAGGCGGAGAACACGGTCGACGGTTTCCCGATCCAGCTCGGACTTCGATTCGCGATCGACCCGGACCATCTGCTGCTGGTGGGCGACGATGCGGGTCTTGATGCTCGTGGGGCGTTTCGTTTGAACGAACAATCCCTTGCAGTCGACGCCTTCGTCGGTAAGCAGCTGCTTCAAAGTGGTCCCAGCGTGATCACGCCCGATGGGTCCGATGATGCTGACCGGATTCTTCAGTTTGGCGAGATTGCGGGCGACGTTTGCCGCGCCGCCGGGCATGAAGCTCTCGCGCTGAAACTCGACCACCGGCACGGGTGCTTCCGGCGAAATGCGATCGACGCGACCCCAGATGAACTGATCGAGCATGAAGTCGCCGAGCACCAGAATCCGTTGGCGTGAACCGTCATCCAACAATTCGCGAACCAGTGATTTGGGAAGGGAATTTGTGTTCATCGATTCGGTCCGGCCGGTTCGAATTTTGAGGATGATCAGGAGTTTAGGAAAGCGGTGAGAGGGCTGGTCGGGCTCGCCAGGGAAAGTTGTTCTCCGGTACCGAGTTCGTAAGCGGTCCGACCGGCTTCAACCGCCTGTTTAAATGCAATCGCCATCCGGTTCGGATCGCTCGCTATAGCGATGGCGGTATTGACGAGCACGGCATCAGCACCCATTTCCATCGCCTCTGCCGCGTGGCTCGGCGCGCCAATTCCGGCGTCGACGACGACGGGGACCGTCGCCTGATCGATGATGATGCGAATCTGATCGCGGGTTTGAATGCCGCGATTGGAGCCGATGGGCGAACCGAGCGGCATCACGGTCGCCGTGCCGACATCCTGCAATCGCTTGGCCAGTACCGGGTCGGCGTTGATATAGGGCAGCACGATAAAACCTTCCTTCACAAGCTGTTCGGCGGCCTTGAGTGTTTCAATCGGATCAGGCAGCAGGTAGCGAGGGTCCGGATGGATTTCCAGCTTCACCCATTTGGGCAGACCTGCCGCGACGGCGAGACGAGCGAGACGGACTGCTTCCTCGGCGTCCATCGCGCCGCTGGTGTTCGGCAGAAGGAGATATTTTTCGGGGTCAATGAACTCAAGAATGTTGGCAAACGGATCTTTTGATCCGGAAAGATCAGCCCGGCGAAGGGCGACCGTGACAATCCCCGAGCCGCTCGCGGCGAGGGCGTCCCGCATCGATTCGGGGGATGAAAACTTTCCGGTACCGACCATCAGGCGGGAATGAAACTCGCGACCGGCAATAATAAGGGGTGTTGAACCGCAACTCACGCGCGGAGATTGGCGGGTAAACGCGGGAGGGTCAACCGATCAGATGAATTCTGGAAATGCTCGAATTGCAAACCGACTCACTCCCGCCAGAACCGCCACCAATGGCGGGGAGAAGTTACCGCCGCAGAGTCGAGAAACCGGATCGTGTCCATCGGGACGGTCTGTCGGCCCGAACTCGGCGGTCGCCCGACGCCTTCGGCCTTCAGCATCTGAATGAAGCGCCATCTGACCTCGGGATCGATGTGCAGCTCCTCGCCGTTGGACACCTGTGTGCCGATTTTTGCGAGCTCCTCCTTCGGGAAATAGTGTTCCGTGATGGCCAACGAGACCGCGTAATCATCCTCGGACTCGGGCACGGCCTGGCATTCAGGGCAGGAATTAAAGGCTCCGAACTTCATGCTCCCACACTTAAAACAGACGGCTGTTGTCATGGTAATCGCCTTTCTTCAACAATGTTCGCAAAAGAAAACTACTCACCGCACAGCGATTCTGCGCCCTCTGAGGATCCGGAATTCAGAAATACGGGGCTCAAATCGTAAGTTTTCGGCTGGAGCACACTCGCGTACGAGACTGAGACGTCAAGTGAGTTCAGGCAGAAACAATTTTGCAAAACTGACATGCGGGCCCGTACGCAAATTAGGGACCAAAGTAATCCGGATGATCGCAGATCAAGGGAACAGGAGACGCGACCAAACCAGCCGAGGGGTCCGTTCCGACAGGACTTTTCATTGCCCCTCCTCCGGCGACGACCCGATGATCACAGGAGTGACGGCTGGGTCGGGGGGGCTTTCTCGGGCATGACAGGGATTCTGCAAATGAGCGCCGCTGGAATCGGGCTATTTCGCCTCGTCCACCATGGCGATGGTTTTCCGCTCCACTTCTTCGGCCACCGGGGTGAGAGCGGCGGCGCCGGACAGGGATGCCAGCATCTCCGCCGGTTTGATGAGTCCGATCTTTGTTTGGCCTTTTTCGGTGAAAACGGAAATCCGGCACGGCAGAGCCATGTTCAGTCGCATGTCGGTCGACAAAACTTTGGCGGCCTGAACCGGATTGCAGACTTCAAAAACCTTGCACTGTTCCTCGAAAGGGATCCCTTTTTTCCGGAGAGTGTCGCCTAGGTTGTGGACGTGCAGCACTCCGAAGCCATGGCGTTTCACTGCAGCGTCAAGGTCGGCGGACGCCTGTTCGAAAGGTTTTTCAGTTTCGACGATGTAATACATAAGTTGCCTTGCCGTGATTGCAGTTGTAGCCGGTTCGACGAAACAGTGGGGTCCGAAGTTCAGGGCTTTTTCAATATCGTAACCCCCGTGTAGTCCGATCCATATCGCAGTGCCCGCGAGATTTTCTCCGGAGTTTCCATCGACCAAACGACATTGCCGTCATCGTCGACTTCGTCGATTCGGTTGGAATATCCGCTTACGATCAGGGTATTTCCGTTGGGCAATCGTTGGGCGCTTCCCTGATGATCCGAGAATTCATGTTTGATGGTTTTGACCCGCTGATTGGTTCTCGGATCCACTTCGACCACTTCGTTGTCGCCGTTGCTGACGGTCAGAATATTTCCGACCCGCATCTTCTTTGCGTCACTGTCAGGAGTCTTGATGTCGGTGCCGACGTAGTTGTCCGTGACCCAGCTTCCGCCGTGAAGTCGGCCTGAAAAACCCTCGTCCCACTTGAAGACGAGTTCCGCGACGGGTTTACTGTGGTCAATGACGGCGAGTGTCGTGCCCGGGGTCTGAATGTTAACGAACACCTGATCAGCGGCCGCATTGTAGCTGATGCTGTTGATGTACCCGCGAACGTTGCCACCCAACAACTCAGTCACGTTGCATTCCCAGACCACTTCACCACCATTTTTCCCGACCGGTTTGATTTCAAATATTTTTCCAGGTTTGCCGCCGTCCTGATACCCGGCGCACACCAACACATTCCCGTTCGGCATTGGCTCGATGTCGTAGCTCGGTGTGAAATCCTCGCCGAAGAATTTAAAATCCCACAGCACTTCGCCCTCCGGGCTGATTCGTTGAAACGTCCCGCTCGGATGCGCGCCACCGGGTTTGAAAGTGAACCCACCTTTGTTCAACGGAAACAGCACGCTACCATCAGGCAACAGATAGGGCGAAGTCTGAATGCTCCCGCCGGCAACCTCCCATTCGTGGACCTTCTCCTTGTTCATGTCGTAGAGATACGCCGTTTTTCCCATCGAGAAAAACGTGTAGCCTTCGTAGGGCTCCGAGGCCGACAGACGGGCGCTGAGGCAGACGGCTAAAACGAGTGCCGCGGTCAGAAGTTTGATTGGTCGCATGATCATCGTGTTGGTAAATTCGGATTCGATTGCACTTGTTGGGTTAATGGGCGTTCCGCCGTGGTCGTTGGTTTCACTTTCGTGGAGCACGTTGAGCCCGTCATTTCGGGCTTTGCTGCTGGTTTTCGTATTCACGCATTCTCGCCTGTCATTTCCGGCCTCTGTTCAAACGAATTTCCTCCGGCCCGTCCGCCTTTGAATTCCACAACGTGACATCACCGCGAAGGCTCGACGTCAGCAGCTGGTCATCTGCGTGATTCCATCGTACACCCCAAAGCAGACTCGCCGGATCGCCGCTGTTCAGTAGCGTGCCGTCTTTTGTCCACACACGGAGCGCGTCGCTGGCCGAGGCCAGCCAGGAGCCGTCCGGACTCCAGCCAATGTTCCGAAACTCCGCCCCGCCCTCCTGCACAATGGTCTTCAACAACGTTCCTTCGGGCGACCAAAATTGAAGAACTGGCGGATCGCCCGTCTCGTGATTTCCGTAGTCGCCCACGACGAAAAACTCGCCGGACGGATGCCCCTCGACACAAAGCAGAAGACAGAAACCTTCTGCGGCCGGCCGATGCGTGATTTGTTTCAGGATCTTCCCTTCGCCGTCGTGGATCGCGATGAATTCACCGACTGACACAAAACTGTTTTTCGACGGATGCCACTCGATTCCTGTCAGACTTTTTCCGTTCTCCGGACGTGTCGTGTGCAGGAGCGTTCCGTCGGTCTGCCAGACTTGCATGCTGCCGTCATTTCCCGCCGTGGCGAGCAGGTCGCCACTGTGATTCCACGAGACGCCTCGTGCTCCTTCAGCGGTTTTCAATGGCGTTTTATGACCGGTCGAAAGATCATAGATACCAGTCACTTCCTTGTCGCCAGCAACGGCCAGAAGATTCTTTTGTGGATGCCATTTTACCGCCATTCCAACGTGTAAAACATCGGGGGCCGACCACGGAACTTGTTTGCGCGTTTTCGAATCGAACACCCACAGCGTCCGCTCGCCGCCGACGGCGAAGTAGCGATCATTAAAACTCCAGTCGACCGACCAAAGAATACCGCTGAGCCGGCTCGTCTGCGCGTTGGTTGCTTCCGGCAATACCACCATTGCCACCAGCAGGAGCACGACGATTCGAACGGTCTGGCCAAACAGGTTGAGCATTTGTCTCAAGCTGCGGATCTGTGACTCGATGCGCAGCACGTTGTGGCAGTTGTTTCTATTTTTTGATTTCCAGAACGCGGCTTTCCTCACGCCCGTAACCAGTGACTTCGAGCCGGCCATCATACACCTGGATCGTTGCGTAAGCATTTTCTTCCGTATCGACCATTCCCTGGAAAGTCAGGTAGTGAACCCCGTTCTTGATTCCGTAGTTGCCCGCATGATTGTGCCCGTTCAGATACGCCTTTACGCAGGGAAACCGCTCGATCAAGTTGATGATTTCCCCAGCGTTCCACAGGTTGTGAATGTTTTTTGGGTACACCGGAAAATGACAGTAGAGCACGACCTTTTCGTCATTCTTGGCCGCCTGTTCCAGAACTTTTTCCAGCCAGGAAATTTGTTCGGGCCCGACCGCGCCATTCCAATCCGGCGAATCGATCGCGTTACGTTCATAGTAATCAACCGCTTTCTGGTGTTCCGGACTGTTTTTGGGATGAGCGTGAAAGCTGATATCATTTCCGTCCAGCACCACGAATCTCCATCCTTTCACCGCGAAATCATAGTAGCGTGACGACAAGCCTAACTTTCGAGGAACGTCCATTTTCTTCTCATCTATAACCGAGAAATCGTGGTTCCCCAGGACGTGATACTTTGAGGCCTTGAGCCGGTCATAGATCGGACCGACAACATCGAAACTCTCGAAATCCCGGTCGATAAAATCACCCAAATGCACCACATACTCGAGGTCACAAGTGTTCAATTGATCCACGCAATGTTGGAGCTTGTCCGCCGACATGGAATACTTCCGTACGCCCGTCCCCGGATTGCTGCAATACTGACAATCGGCAATCACGCCGAATTGAAATGTCGCGCTTGAATCCGTTCCATCCTCAGCCGAAACCTTGATCAATATGGATGAACATAGGCACGCGATTGCCGCGCCAAGTCGAATCGTTGAGAGGTAATTCATGTTGGATTTACAGGCAGGTGACCCGCGTTTTTGGCGCGTAGAGAAGTTGTGTTTTTATGCGAGAATCGCCCGAATAACATCCCCATGAACATCGGTGAGCCTTCGGTCGAATCCGTTGTAGTAGTAATTCAACTTCTCGTGATCGAACCCGAGGAGATGCAGAACCGTGGCGTAAAAATCCCAGACCGTGACCGGATCAATCAGCGCGCGCCTACCGAATTCATCGGTGGCTCCGTGGCTGACCCCGCCTTTGACGCCGGCCCCCATCATCCACGTCGTGAACCCGTCGGGGTTGTGATCCCGGCCGGTCGTGCCTTCCTGATGTGTCGGCATGCGTCCGAACTCGGTTGTCCAAAGCACGAGCGTGTCATCGAGCAGCCCGCGTTGTTTGAGATCGGTGAGCAACGCGGCGGTTGGCTGATCGAACACCTGACAATGCCGGTCATAATCGGACTTCAATGTTTTGTGTGCATCCCAGTTCAACAATCCGTCCACGCCGGATGCCCGGGAAGAGCAATACAGACTGACGTAGCGAACGCCGCGTTCGAGCAGGCGCCGCGCAAGCAGACAGTTCCGGCCGTAACCCGCCTTCAATTTGTTGGAGTCATTTGTTGAATAGAGTTCCTGCACCTGGGCCGGCTCGGAATCCAGATCCGCGACTTCCGGGGCGGACAGCTGCATGCGCGCGGCGAGCTCGTAGGCCGCCATGCGGGCTCGCAGCTCGGATTGCCCCTCGTGTTCCGCCGCGTGTTTGGAATCGAGAAATTTCAGAAAATCCCGGGTGGCCGCTTCTTCGTTCGCACTAAGGCCTTCGGGCAACCGGATGTTGCGGACCGGTTGATGGGCGGCCATCGAGACGGCCTGATATTCTGCCGAAAGAAATCCGTTGCTCCAGTTCGCCTTGCCGTTCGGGGGTTCGCCGCGGATGTCTGGAATGCTGACGAACGTCGGCAGATTTTCGTTTGCGCTTCCCAGTGCGTAACTCGTCCACGCCCCCGCGCTCGGGAAACCCTCCTGTGCATGGCCGGTGTTCATGAACACGCAACCAGGGCCGTGTGTATTGGTCTTGGAATGCATCGAATGAATGAATGCGATGTCATCCACGTGCTTCGCCATGTGCGGCAGGTTGCTCGTAATATGCTTGCCACTGTTTCCCGCGGCGACGAACGGCCACGGGCTCTTCATCAGGCTGCCGTTTTTCCCCTGAAACGACATCATGTCCTCCTCGCCGGGCAACGGTTTGCCATGCCATTTTTCCAATGAGGGTTTGTATTCCCAAAGATCGATGTGGGACGCAGCGCCCGGGCAAAAAATCTGAAGGACACGCTTCGCTTTCGGCTCAAAATGGGTCAGGCCTTTCCCGGCGGTCCAAGTTGCCGGCGAAGCGTCTGCCCCGAACATATCACGTTGCAGCAGGGTGGCGAACCCGATGCCCGACAACCCGGCCAGCGCATGCTGCATGAAACTGCGGCGCGGCAGGCGATGCGTGCGCAGGAGCCGTTCAAAAAGTGGTTGGTTCTCGCTCATGCTCAGTTCAAATAGATCAGCTCATTGGAGTTCAACAACGCCCGGCAGAAAGCCGGGAGCCCGTATTCATGAACGATTTTGAGGGAAGCTTTGAGCTCGTCAATTTCTGGGTCCCTTGAGTAAACGAGCAGGAACGCGTGCCGGACTTGAGTCGTTGGTTTAGATTCACCAGCATCCTTTATCAGTCGATCGGCAAATGCGTCAGCCATGTCAATGGTGAAAGAATGATTCATCAAAGTGAGCGCCTGAAGGGGCGTGGTGGTGGAGGAACGGCGGGGAACTGCGAAGGCGTTGTCCGGACAATCAAACTCCACGAACAAATCGACGAACGCGGCGCGCGCATTGTGATGATACACGGACCGTCGGTGGGTCTCCGGGCCGTGCCGGTCGAGCGGCACATAGGTCGCCACGTTGTCCTGGAGATATTCGTAAAGCAGAAAGCCAGGACCTCCCATGTTCAGGTGCAGTTTGCCGGAGACGCTGAGCATCGTGTCACGCAGTTCTTCGGACGAAAGCCTGCGCGGTGGGAACCGCCAAAGAAGTCGAGAGTCGGCGTCCTTGTCCGCAGCGGCGGCGCGGTAGTCGGCCGACTGCCGGTAGGTTTGCGACATGACGATCAACTTGTGAACCGGTTTGAGCTTCCACCCATTGGCGATGAGTTGACCCGCGAGCCAGTCCAGCAGCTCCGGGTGGCTAGGTTCACCTCCCATGTAACCGAAGTCGCTCGGCGTGGACACGATCCCGGTGCCGAAATGGTAGTGCCACAAACGGTTTGCCAGAACTCGCGGCGTGAGCGGATTCGACGGCTCGACCATCCATTCGGCAAGCATGCTTCGGCGGAGGCTCTCCTCGGAATCCTGTCCGAGCGCAAATCCCGGCGTCACCGAATCCAACACTTTCAAACTGGCGGGTGCAACCGACGGTCCCTGCCGCTGCGGATCGCCGCCGAGGAAGACATGAGTTTCGTTCAGGATGGGTTGAAACGTTCCTGCCCACCAGGACGGAAGCGGTTTGATCTGGCTGATCTCCGAATCCAGTCTGGTAATCTCCTTGTTCAGCGCCGCCCGTTGTTGTTTCTCCGATTCGGAGGTTTCATGGTCCAACAGACGTTTCCGTTGGTGGGCGTCGTTCATCGGCCTGCGATCATTCGAGCTCGCGACTTCGATCCATTCCTCACCATCGACTGAAACCTGGATCCGATACTCGCTGACGAAGTTGGCGATCGGATGATCCCCCGCTTCGTTCACCCGGTCGCTGGAAAACAGGATGCGATCGATCATCACGGGCTCCGCGAGTTCGATCGTCAGCTCGGGCGAGGACGCCAGCCAGCGCTCACCGAACTTTCCGTCAATCGTGAGATCGCTGCTGTAGGCTTTTTCAAAGTCACCTGCCACACGATTGTCACCCCGGGCGCGACCGCCGTTGGTGGAGAGGGCCACATTTCGCGATGAACCACCCGCCGTCCAGATCTCCAGCTCGTCGATGCCATAACCGGTCCGTGCGTTGGGATTGCTCTCCGTGCCGTCCACCACCAGTTTGACCAAGGCCGCCCGGACCGCCGGGAATATTTCCTCGACACCGGTCCGGTGAATCTTCTCGCGTGTCCAGAGCTGTTCGTAGTCCGCGAGTTTGGTGCTGGCGCGCGCAACAATCTCGTCGTCCTGATTCGATTTCGCCTTCTTGTTCTTCTGCAGTTCACCGCGCAACGGGTTGATCGTGTCTTCGTATTGTTCGCGTTCCCCGGCGGTCGAGATCGTCCGATTGCCATGTTGCACGCCGGCGAAGATGGAATACCAACGGTAGTAATCCTCCTGCAAAATGGGATCAAACTTGTGGTCATGACAACGGGCGCAACCCATCGTCAGACCGAGAAACGCCTCGCTTGTTCCTCGTATGATCTCATCCACCGTATTCGCGCGAATCTGCGCCGCCTGCGCTGGATCCTGATTGCCGACATCGTCATACGGACCGCAGACAAGAAAGGCCGTGCCGAGCTCCACGTCGGGATTGTCCTTTCCGATCACGTCGCCAGCAATCTGTTCGATGATGAACTGATCAAACGGTTTGTCGTCATTGAACGAGCGGATGACATAATCGCGAAACGGCCAGAGGTTGCGTATGATTTCATTTCGCTCGAACCCGCGGCTCTCACCGAAGCGAATCACATCAAGCCAATGTCGACCCCAGCGTTCGCCATAGCGCGGCGAGGCGAGCAGACGATCCACCAGCCGCTCGTAGGCATCGGGCGCATCGTTGTTCACGAATGCGGCCACCTCCTCCGGAGTCGGGGGCAGTCCGGTCAGATCATACGTCACGCGACGGATCAGATCACGGCGTGACGCGGGAGGTGACGGCATCAGTCCGTCTTCCCTCAACGCGCGGTAAACAAACCGGTCGACGGGACTGGTCGCCCAACCGGCCGGACCCGTAATGATCTCCGGTGGTTCCGTAATCTTCAAAGGTTGCAACGACCACCAGGTGGCATCTGCCTTCGATTTTTCCTTGAGGACGATTCCTTCCGGCCACTGACCGCCCGCCCGTATCCATTCCCGTAACGTCGCGATTTCCGCCGCAGACAGGGGATCGCCCTTCTTGGGCATCTCGGGTGGTTCTCCAATTGCGGAAACAGACACCAGCTCGATCAAGTAGCTGTCGTCCGGCTGGCCGGGCTTGATGATCTCCTCTTTCAGCAGATGCACCGGAGTCGCCAGTGAAATATCGCCCTTCAAATTGCTGTCGTTGTGGCAGCTCAGGCAATGGGATTCCAGAATTGGCGCGACGTCTTTTTCAAAGTCCACCGCGAGTGTCGCCATCGGTTGCGCCGCGATAACAAAACCGGTGATTAATGCCAGCCCGTTTCGAGCGGCAAATTTGACTCGCAGCAATCGGCTCATAGAGGATTGGCAAACCATAGTGGGAATTGACTCTCACTAAAAGCGCAATTCGATTGAACCTGCATCCCAATTTTTTCAAGGGAGCGAAGATGGGGGCGGGCGAACCGAGGGGGCAGGATGGCAGCGGGCCGACGGACGGAAACGCCGACGCGCGGCAGCAACTTGGACTGCGGTGGCAGAGCGCAGCGGCGACACCGCTTTCGTCCACACGAAGCGCACTGAAACAAGCGGGGCCCTCCCGTCCGCGCGAAAGCTCCGTCGCCGTTGCACTCTGCCGGAGCACCAAAATGTCCCGGCCGGTCCACGGACCGCTCCGCGCAGAAGGCCCGCAGTCCGCCAATGGGCTTCCGGTTCGTTCGTTGCCATTCCTGCCCCACAGTTCCGAACGCACCCAAGATGGGGAGTCCCGGATTTCGTGATCATTGAATTGGACTTTTCGGAAAGGTGAGGACTTGCAAGCAGGGTGCCATTCGGACACCGTTTTTTTCATGTCCCTCAGTTGGATTCCCAACGCGAAGCTACCTTTGATTCTCTTGTTGTTGGCCTGTCCGGGCTTGACGCAAACAGACTGCTTCGCAGCGGTGAACCATCAGTATCTTTTCATGGGGCATCCCCGCGATGATGAACCGGGAGAGAAGGTGCAACGTGACGTGGAGCGGGTTGATTATTCTGCCTACGATCTGCTGCTGCTCGGGGGAGATTATACTTGGCGCGGCACTGGCGCGCGTAAAACGGTTGCCTACCTTGATGCTGTTTTTGATCTGTCCGCTTCCACCACGTTGGCCTCGCTCGGCAATCATGATACCTCGAACAGGAGTTTCTTTACGGACGTGACCGGGCGACCCCGGAACTACTCGTTCGAAACGAATGGCGTTACTTTTGTCGTTTTGGATACCACGGACGATGGGCAGAACATTCTCGGCGACAAACTCCAGATGTTGACGGATACCGTCAACGCACTCCCTGAAAACAGCCACCTCGTCGTCATTCATCATCACGTGATCTGGCTCGCGGACTACGCGCCGCTCGCCGACTTGCAGGGAAGCCTGCTGCTCGGTGCCAGTTCGGCCAGTCTCTCGGGGTTGAATTTCTACGAAGCCGTCTATCCGCTCCTTTTGCAGGCACGTGCAAAGGGTGTGAACGTCATCTGTCTGGCGGGTGATCGGACCGGCACCCCGACGGAGGAGTTCTACATTGATCACACGACTGCTGACGGCGTGCGATTCATTGCGGCCGGATTGATGGAGGAAGCTCCGGCTAATCTCCGCACCGTGGTTGTTCTTGAGCAAGATGTCGAAGCCGGGACGCTGACCTGCCAGTTCAAACCCCTGTCTGACCTGCCGAGAATCCCCGACGAACCGCTGATCATCAACGAACTGCACTACGACCCGCCGCCAGGTCAGGGCAATGACTGGTCGTTCATCGAGCTCTTCAATCGCGGTGATGAGCCTTACGATCTTTCAGGGGCTGCTTTTTCATCCGGGGTAGTTTGCACGTTTCCGGAAAACACGATCATCGCGCCCGGCGAATATGTCCTGGTAGCGGCGGACCCGGTTCACTACTCCGGACTGGGCGTGCAGGTGTTCGACTACGAAGGATCAGAGAAGCCGAATTCCGACGATCCGATGTGGTTGCGCGACAGCCGGGGTCTCGAGATCGCATGCGTGAATTACGGGGTGAGCGATCCGTGGCCGCCGGAGCCTGACAATCTCGGGCCGAGCCTGATGCTGATCGATCCCAGACTGGACAACACGCTGGCGAACAACTGGTCGACGAGTGATCAGGACGGCGGCACGCCGGGTCGCACGAACATTGTGCCGCCGGAGCCGGGAACTCTCGTGATCAACGGCGGCGTGGCGACGGTGCAGTGGACCGGCGTGGTGCCCGATGTCTGGTATCGACTGGAATTCACGCCATCGCTCAATCCACCGGACTGGCAACCTGCCGCGTCGGTCATACAGGCGACCGCATCATCGATTGAATTGACAGACGAAGAATTGGAGAAAGCCGGGCAGCGTTACTTCCGCCTGTCCCGCGTGTTCCCATAGAAGGAACATCCGTTTCATCAGGGATGCACACAGGCGGAGCTGGCACTGGTGGTCTCGACGACTGAAATGGGCTGGTGACTGGTTTTAAACCGTTCAAGGATGGCCGTGTGGCACCAATGATCGTCACCCTGTTTTGCGACCATCAACGGTAATTTTGTCGGTCGCATCACTTCGCGCTTTTCTTTGGCGTGCCCGACGGATTGACCGTCTTGCAGCCGGGGAAGTGCTTTCGTTTCGCGTGACGACAATCATGTCGCAGCTCCGCGCAATCGCGGCGATCAACGAATCATCGTAGGGGATCGGCTGTGCCTTGTGTTGCGCCATCATCCGTCCCCATTCCGTCGCCGCAGACTCATCAAAAAAGAATATGCGTTCCGCGTAATCTTGCAGGATGAAACTAAACAGCCTTTCCAATGCACGCCGGTATTTTCCTTCCGGCTTCAACTCGATTCCCCGGCGCATCTCCGCGAGTGTTAGCGTGGAAATCCCGATCTCGTTCTTGTGATCCGCGAACCACTTTTCGACGGGCGTTTCCGGACGCATCACGTCGCTGATTGCGTTCGTGCCCGCAAGGTATTTTAGAACCGGCATGGCCCTACGGGAGGATGGTTGAGCGGTTCCAAAACGAGGCCCTCGTCGTGCATTTTCTGAAGATAATCAGTCAGCCCTTTTTTAGGTGCCGGCAGGTTGCAGCGTGAGGGATTCCGGCGGCGCGGCGCGGCAGCATCCAGCACCGGGGCGAGATGAAAACCGGACTCTCCTTTTCCAGGCGGAACCGCTCGCCTTGCCGGGCTCCGCGAATCGTAACCCGGCTTTTCGCATCGGCCGTTACTATCGAAATTGTTTCTATGTTGGAACGCTCCCACGCAATCCTGCGGCCGTCAAATTGATCCAATTACGTCCCGGGAACCGGATTTTTCGGAAATTCTAAAAGACAAAACACGGATATTTCCGAGGCTGGAGGGGCGACGAAGGGTGCTTTGGAAATTTGTCAAACTCGACACCTTTGGTATCGAGGACAGGCGACTAAAGAAAATCGAGGACAGTTTTCATACAATTCAGGTTCGAGAAAAAGATGGGACACTCGTCCCGAATTCACTCCCCGAGCCTCAAGCGAAACCCGTGAACCGCGTGGCGCGAGAAAAGAACATTTCGTTGCAAGAGGCATTCAAGATAATGACCGACACTGCGCTCAGCTTAAACGAACCGGCGGTAGGGTCTCGTTCCGAGAAGCATGAGGGAAAGTGGAGGGAAATATCGGATGAAGCCCTGCTCGATTTCCTTTGGTCAACTGACGAACTTGCGAAGAAATTTGGAGTCGAACACGGCGACGCTATCCGCCTCGTCATGATGGAAGTCCTAAAGCCAACTTTGGGAGCTCCGGACAAACCAACCGCAAAAAAAAGTCGGTCAAAAAGAAAGCGGGGAAATGATGAGCTGGATTCGTTCACTTGCCGCCGCTTTTATTCTCGGGCTGGCCAGTGTTGTTTCCGCTGCTGACAATTCACCGAAGCCTGAAGGCGAGCCGCCCGATTCCGTCACGACTGAAAAAACGATTCACGAACGCATTCTTAAAACAGTTCCGCCATCAAAGCTCAGAGTTTGGGGCGACTCGTCGCCGGACGTCCAGGCGTGCCTGTGGATTCCCGTCTATGAATGGAATGCACTCGCTGAAGCAGAGAAGAAAGCCCTGGCAGATTATCTCAAATCGAGGATTCCGGAAATCCGAGCGAATCCAGATGACTACTTGAAACCGATACCGAAAACAGCGCCACTCTACGCGAAGTTTCGCAAGAATGTCGCGAACATGAAGGACGGGAAATTCATCATCTTCACAATGGAACGCCGCGACGAACGCTGGCTGCAATCGAAAACAGTCGCCGAGTCTGATTGACCAGGCGAACGGGACATGGCGCCCAAGTTTCGGAAACGTTGATTGGACGCTTCGCATGGATAACAAGCCGGACATCAAACGCGGACGTTCCTTTCAGTTGGTTAATTTCCCCAGAAAATCGTCGTAACGCGCACGTTTCCGCCCTCGGACGCGCGGACGTGGCGTCCGCCCATTTCCAGCCCTATTCCCGTCCCAGTTTGATTGTCCCAATCGTGTCGCATAACGCACCGCGCGTGTTGTCGCGTTCCTTCGCCGCATCCGATTGCTGCACGCCGCCGCCACCGCGTTTGAAGGGGTGCATGGAATGCCGAACTGAGTGGCCCAAGAAAAGGGGTGGGAATCGATTTTCCAAACCGTTCACGGAAATTCCGTGTCGCACCTGGCTCGCAACCCGCCGGCCAATTCACGCACCGGGCAACAAAGCACTTAGTTCGCGCACGAGTTCCGCCGATTCATCGCGGCAATTTCGACAAGACACATCAGTTCAGCAGCTTTTTGATGAGCAGCCGCCATGTCATCATCCATCACGAACTCGGTTCCAAACGGAATGTGCCGATACCTCAACGCGATCTGTCTCTCGATCTAATGCTTCGTCTTGATAAACTCCAAAATATTCAGGTCATTCACAAGAGCGTGTCGCATTCCCGGTCGTCGCGCTCCTTTAAACGTTCGAGTTTGATCAGGCACGAATAGAATCCTCTTTTCGTTGTCGGCTTTCTTGCTCACGTCGAGCAATGAGCCGTCAGGCCGTCGCCACACCGCATGGAATTCGAATTCCAGCATCACTTCAGGAAATTCCCAAATGAGCCAACCATGTTGCACCGATCCGCCCTGCGCTTTCGACTTCTTTTGGGCATCAGTAAAACAGTCGCTCGGAATCGAATCAGGTCTTGGAGCCACATCAAGAAAGTCCGGCAATTCACTTCCCGTCAATTCGTTGCACAATTCAAGGATCTGAGTCGAAATCGTCTTTGGGGGTGGTAAACACGGCGCAATTTAGAGTCCAGAAATGGCGAGTCCTTGAATGATCTTCCGGGCCACGTCCCGGCGGCGTTCCGCAGTCACCACACCGCGACGCCGGGAGAGCTTTTCCTTGGCGACGGTGAACAGCAGATCGCACCGGCACAGCGTCTTCCAATCGAGTCCGTCCGCCGTGTCCAGGAGCGCCTCGTTTTCAAGCGGATCGCGCTCCGGTCCCGCCCGCATGGTCCGGCACGCGAGCACGACAATTTCCGGTTTGCGATCACACCGCACGGCGTTGGACACCACGACGGCGGGATGCGTTCCCCAGGCGAACTCGTAGTCCCAAACCTCCCACGGTTTTACTTTCATTCCGGTGCGGTCTGGATTTGGGAGGCCGCAAGTTGCGCGGGTGTCACTTTCGAGATCTCGTCGGGTTGGGCGTAGATGCGGCGCCACACCTTGTCGGGCAACGGATCAACGTTGGTTACCCGACCGGACTGGGTCCGCAATGCCTCCCGCGCCAGCGGCAGTCCCTTGCGGATGGCCAATACCAGGACGTCGTTGATGGACTGGCCGGTGTCCTTCACGAGCGCGGCCACGGCGCTGGAATCTTCGCCGGGCATCCGGAGCGGGTAGCGATATTCTTTTACTGGCATGTCAAAATGATGTCACCCGCCGGACCGAAGTCAAGCCGGACGGCCGGACGGCTTTTGGCGGTGATGGATGCTGCCGTGGCCGCCGGAGAAACTTGGTTGCCGGGAGTGGCTCAACCAGTATTCAACCACGGCACAAGGAAATAGCAGCGATGCGGAAATGGTGACCAGCCTGGCTGTGACGAGTCCAGGTTGCATCACGATCGATGCGTCGCACGTTTCTGCGCCGCACGACGTGAATGAACCTCTTCATTGGCGGGCAATCAAACTCAACAACACCCCGCGTTCCCGGAACTGTCCGGATTTCCGCCGTGGAAAAGGGGAAATGGAACCGCCAAAAATTGCAGAGCCCCTTTTTACCTTTTCCAAAATACCTTCCCAAGGGTTTTCATGCTCCTTTTTCCCTTCGGAAATCACTATTTTGTTGAGCAATTGGCCATTTTTTAAAGCGCCTCCTTTTCAATTTTGGAAAAGGGTGATCAATGGCCAGAACCCCTTTTTTATCCATCCGGAAAATGCCAATGCACGGGCAAGTGGCCTTGGAACGCGCGGACGCGTCCGGGAGTAATTCCGAAACTTCGCATTTGGATAAAACACCATCGGACACACCGGAAATGCGTTCCTCTGCGCCAGATCGCGGACGTCCAGACATGCCGCGCGGTGAATTCTGAGGTTGCGGCGAACCAGGGTGTTCGGTGCCGCAATTCGCAGGCTCATTCGAGAGGGAGATTGAAAAAAGAGATCACAAAGATGGCGAACAAGATGACACCGATAATGCGCTGAATTCCCGCAACGATCTGCACCCAACCGGTAGAGCGAAGAGTCCCCCGACGCGGATCAAGGCGCGAGAGCCAGGTGCCTATATTGAGCTCCCGGAAACCGATGCCGAAAGTAGTTATCGCACTGAAATAGAAAGCGTGAAACCAACCTTTCCAGAAATTCTTGTTCCTTATGTCGATCATGTCTGAGAACCGAGGGCTTTCTAAAATTGGTTTTTCCTCTACGTAATCGTGATTGCTCAGAATCGAGTCGTCCGTTTTCGTGATCCCTACGGTGGATGGATCTTTCTCAACGGGTTGCTTGACTTGAATTCCGGAAACAACTTCCGACAGGGCGGTTACTTTCTTGCGCCGTGAAATGAAGATGCTTACAGCATAGACTAGAGCTCCCAACAAGCTGATTCTAATCATCCGGAGTAGTGGTAGTGCGCCTTTTCTGCCGTATTCGCTGGCCCAGTAGAACACTTCGTAAAGAAAGCGCTTCACGAAGCCGAATTGCTCTGAAGTTTTTTCTTTTAAAATTTCTCGTTCTGGTATTTTGAGCGCGTAGTGAACGTCGCGGAACTGCTCGACCATGCCTTCCTTTCTAAGCGCTTCACGAAGCGCAACCACTGATCCGGGCCGATTAATGAACTTGATGGAGTGCAACCCCTTGGCCTTGGAAAGTAACGGTAGATACGGAAGACTATTGGGTTTCAGTTCCCAAACAGCGTTGGAAAAATTGGCTCCTTCTACGTTACAATTGTATAGGCCCGCATCGAGTAGTTGAGTGCCGGAAAATCGAAATTCGCAAGGGTCAGATTCGACAGCACTGTCCCTGAAAGATCGGTTCCGAATTGGAACATGTTTGTGATCGAAACTGTGACGTCTATTAGAACTGCGTTGGCCTAACTTGTGGCATGAAGCATTCGGGCAGAGAGACTTCCTCCGACAAATATAGTGTCCCCGAAATCTGCATTGGTCAGGCCCGCCTCGAAGAAGGAGACATGGGGCAGACCCGCTTTCGAGAGCAATGCATTCTCCAGATCTTTATGTGCCCCCGTGAAAAGTCTTTCGTTTGCGGAGCCCAATTGCAAAGGTGCCCCTCCTGCCCGCGACTCCGAAGCCAGATAAGATGTTTTTTCAAACCAGACTCGAATTCGCTAAGGAGCTCTTGGTCTTCAGGAGACGTTCCATGCCCTTCATGCCATGTTACAATCGTATTGGCGTTAGTGTCGAAATGGAAATCGTCCGGCCACCATTCGAGTGATTGTGGCTCTTGGGCTCGACCCGATTGGCAGCAAATAAGAATTCCAATTACGCCATACTTTGCGGCCCATTCGCGCAATACTCTGATGTTTCCGTGTTTCACGGTTGATATTCGGACACGGCCGGGATTGTTGCTCGCGGTTCCGAAATGACAAGTGTTTCCGTTTGTCCTTGAGTTTCCCTACTGTCCGATTTCGATGTGACTTGAGGTGGACGATCCGCCCGAACAATAGGTCGCTTCTAAAGAATCCGTTGTAACCGTAGTGTCGTCGCCTACCCGCCAAATGTCTCCAATGCCGGACGTTCGGACGTAGTGTCCGGTGTTTCCGCATTCCGCGACTGCTCGGAAAGGCGTGTCCGCATCTCGTTCGCCATTCGTTTTTAAACGTGCGGCGGGACATGCTTCGGCAGTTTGTCGAACTCGACCCCTTCAGCAATCGCGGAGGGATCAGGGAGTAGCCCAAAGAAAGCGTCGGCATCGTCGGGCTTCACCAATTCCCGGTAGTGGGCGAAAAGCATCTGTTCACTGTGGCCAGCGATTGCCGCGGTCTCTGCGGCGCTCCTGAACTTCGCGTAGTGATACGAAACGAATGAATGCCGGGCCGCGTTCTGCGGCCAATTCTCAAACTCACCGACCTTTGCCCGAACGTTTTTCCAGCGTCGCTGCCAGTTGGCCGGAGGAACGGTCCCGCCAGCCGCAAATCCGGCATCCAGCCAGGCGCGCAACTGTGGCGTGATTTTGATCAGTCGCCTGCGCCGCGTCTTGGCCTTGTGGGCGGTCACTTCAACGAACTCGTTGCCGATTTCGTTCATGGATATTTTGCGGGCTTCGCTGGATCGCATTCCGGAAAAGAAGAGCAGGGCTACAAACGGAACGAACTTCGGATCCGTACGTTGACACGAGTCCAGGACTTTCCGGCACGCTTCCACCGAAACGATTCCCGGCGGCTTATCCTCCAGAATCGGAAAGTCGATTGCCTCCGCGGGATTCTCTTTGATGAGCTTCTGCCTCACTCCGAAGGAAAAGAACGCCCGAAGATCAATCAGGTAACTCTTGCGCGTCGCTGGCTTCCAGCCATTGCCGTTGATGAAGTCGCGAACCATGACGGGCGTCACTTCGTTCGTTGCGATTTCCCCACGGTTGGCGGTAAATCGTTTGAGGCTCTTCTGGAGATTGTCCAAATACCGATTGCGGCAACCCTTCGTGTTCTTGTCGGCGATGAAAAGCCGGTTCAGTTCGTCTAGGGAAATGGACCGCGGGTTCTTACCGTTCTTCTCGATAAACTCGACGGCATCTTCCAGCGTCCAACCCATTCGATCAAGGCGTTGAAGCGAGAGAAGGATTCGCGCCCGATCTGCGGTGTTGATGCGATGAATGTAGCTCGCGAAGTCTTCACCGAATGCGTGAACGTCGCTGTGATAGCTCCAGACGAAGTTTTCAGCATCGGCTTTCGTGGTGAAGAACTTTCGGTTTCGTTTCTTGCCGGTAGATCGGCCATCCATCGGACGTGGCCGTGGTTGTTCGATTTCTTGATGAATTGGGAGGCGGATTTCATGGCGTTGGACTTCGCTCCCAGTCGCTGCCAACGCCGCACGGTTTTTCACCTTCTAGGACAGGGACAAGGGAGGGTGAGAGAGAAGCCAGAACAACCGCGAGAACACTCAATGTTCTTGCGGCGATTCGGCTGATTCGGGCCGAGAAAAAAGTATGCGCTTAACAGGACTTGAACCTGTACGGGTTACCCCACTACCACCTCAAGGTAGCGCGTCTGCCAATTCCGCCATAAGCGCAGCGGGGGGCCATTGAATCAGGATTCCGCTTCACTGCAAGCCCGATCTTCATCCATTTTCACACTTTTATCCGAAGGCGCTCAGCCGCAAAAAGAATGGGGAATTCGCCTTTGACAGGCCTAGGTCGGATTGGCATCGTTCCGCCTCAATTTTTGGCAACAATACTTGGTTTTGCCTGTTTTTAGGCTGCCAGCAGTAATTTAATTTATGGCACAACTAGTCGGAAATCTTTTGGTGGCCCAATCAGGGGGGCCAACCGTCGTCATCAACGCCAGCATTGCAGGCGTGATCACAGAAGCTGGCAAGCATGAGTTCATTGAGGAAATCTACGGGGGCGCAAACGGCATTTATGGAATTCTCAATGAAGATCTGATCGATCTTCTCGACGAAAAAGCCCGCGCCATCGAGGGATTGCGCCACACGCCGGCCGCCGCGCTCGGCACCTGCCGCTACAAGATTGATTTCAAATCGAATCCCGAACAGGCCAGCAAGGACATGGACCGGTTGTTTGAGGTCTTCAGGGCGCACAACATCCGCTTCTTTTTCTACGCCGGCGGAAACGATTCCCAAGACACCGCCCACAAGATTCACGAACAGGCCCAGGCCCGCGCGTGGGATATGCGCGTGATCGGCGTTCCGAAAACCATCGACAACGACCTCCCTCATACCGACCACTGCCCCGGCTATGGCTCGGTGATCAAATACAACGCCGCGACGGTAAAGGAAGTCGCGTTTGACGTGAGCAGCATGGCAACCGACGACGGTTCCTGCTGCCTAGTCGAAGTGATGGGCCGGGCCGCCGGTTGGATTGCCGCCGGAACAGTGCTCGCTCAAGGACCTGACACCGACGCTCCGCACATCATTCTGCTGCCGGAAATCCCGCTCGACGAAGAAGCGTTCCTGAACAAGGTCAAGTCGACTGTCGCTGCCAAAGGCTATTGCGTCGTCGTCGTGGGCGAAGGCGTAAAGAACCAGAACGGTGAGGAAATCGGTGCCGACAAGTCTCGTCTGGACGCGTTCGGTCACGCTGTGCTTTCCGGCGCCGCCGATGCGCTGAAGGAAGTGATCCAGAGCAAACTCAATCTCAAGACCCGCACAGTGAAGCTCGGTTACGCCCAGCGCGCCGCCGCGCATTATGGCAGCAAAACCGATGCGGATGAAGCTTACGCCTGTGGTGAGGCCGCCGTGAAAGCGGCGATGGAAGGCAAGAGCGGCATGATGGTGAAGCTGGTCCGCGTCTCCCGCGATCCGTATCGTTGGGACACCGGGTTGCAGCCGCTGGGCGACATCGCGAATGTTGAGCATTTCGTTCCGCGCGACTGGATTACTGAAGACGGCATGATGGTGAATGACAAGTTCATCCAGTACGCCCGCCCCCTGATCGAAGGCGAAATGGTGGTCCCTCACGAAGACGGGTTGCCGAAGTACGTCGTGCTCGACAAGAACAAGGTGGAGAAACTCCTGCCGCCCCGCGAATAGAGGCCTCCAATTTTGAAACAGGGCGGCTTTCGAGCCGCCCTTTTCGTAGCAAAAGATGACGATAGACCAACTTGCCAAAGCAAAATCACTCGGCTTTTCCGACCGCCAGATCGCGCACCTGACCGGTCGCACGGAAGATGACATTCGCGCGGAGCGCAAACGCATCGGGTTGATCCCAAGCTACCGGTTGGTGGACACCTGCGCTGCGGAGTTTGAAGCGTACACCCCTTACTACTACTCCACCTATGATCGAGGGGATGACGAGGTCACGCCATCGGACAAAAAGAAGGTGATGATTCTCGGCGGGGGCCCGAATCGTATCGGTCAGGGCATTGAGTTCGATTACTGCTGTGTTCACGCAGCGTTCGCGCTGAAGGAGGAGGGATTCGAGACCATCATGGTGAACTCGAATCCGGAAACCGTTTCCACCGACTACGACACCAGTGACAAGCTGTTCTTCGAACCGCTCACGTTGGAGGACGTTCTCCACATTTATGAACGCGAAAAATGCTGGGGTGCCATCGCCCAGTTCGGCGGGCAGACACCGCTGAACCTCGCGCTCACCCTTCAGGAGAACGGCGTTAACATCATCGGAACAACACCGCAAAGCATCGAGACGGCTGAAGACCGCAAACTCTTCGCGGCGATGTTGAACAAACTCGAAATCCCACAGCCGCCGAACGGTCTCGCGGTCAATGAAGAGGAAGCCCTCGAAGCATCACATCGGCTGGGTTACCCCGTGCTCGTCCGTCCGTCGTTCGTGCTGGGCGGTCGCGCGATGCAGATCGTTTACTCTGATTCGGAACTACAGCATTACATGCGGTTCGCGGTCGAGGCCTCGCCCGAACGTCCGGTGTTGGTGGATAAATTTCTGGAGGACGCGACAGAAGTCGACGTCGATTGCATCGCGGACGTCGGACATTACGAGAACCCCAAGGATGCCACCATCGTCATTGGCGCGATGCTCGAACACATCGAGTTCGCCGGCGTTCATTCGGGCGACGCCGCGATGGTCCTGCCGCCGCACACACTTTCCAAATCGGTCATCGATACGATTCGTGAATACACCCACGCCATGGCGCGTGAGCTGAGGGTCACCGGCCTGATGAACGTGCAGTACGCGGTGAAAGACGACATTGTTTACGTCCTCGAAGTGAATCCGCGCGCCTCGCGCACGGTGCCCTTCACGAGCAAGGCGATCGGCCGGCCGCTGGCCAAACTCGCGGCGAAGGTCATGTCGGGGAAGACCTTGATTGAACTAGGGTTCACCGAGGAGATTTGGCCGAAGTACTGGGCAGTGAAGGAGTCCGTCTTTCCATTCAACAAGTTTCCTGGTCAGGATATTTTGTTGTCACCCGAGATGCGGTCCACCGGCGAAGTGATGGGCCTTGATGAAAATCTCGGCATCGCCTACGCGAAATCGCAGATGGCCGCCAACTCACCGCTGCCATTGACGGGAACTGTTTTCATCAGCGTGAGCGATCGCGACAAACCGGCGGTCGCGCAAGTCGGGAAGGACTTTGCCGCGCTGGGTTTCAAGCTGGTTTCTACCAGCGGCACGGCGACCGTTCTGGAGGAGGCCGGGCTGCAGGTGGAGCGCCTTTTCAAGATTGATGAGGGCCGGCCCAACGCGCTCGACATCCTCAAGAACCATGAGATTCATCTCGTGATCAACACGCCGAGCGGTGCGTCACCGCGTGCCGACGAGGTGAAGATCCGCACGACGGCAGTTTACACCGGCACCCCGATCATGACCACGATCAGCAGTGCAAAGGCGGCGGTCCTTGGAATTGCGGCGTTGAAGGAGAAGGGCTACGAGGTCCGCACCATTCAGGAGTATCACTGATACACCGCTGAATGGGTTGTACCGTGATTTGATTTCCTCGAGCGGTACTTTCCACAATAAGAAGAGACCCCTTCCTTGTCCAGGAATGGGTGTGAGTCAATCCAGCCCGATTCGGGCTTACGCGGTCATCATGGTTACACTTCGATCACGCGGTAGAAGCCACGCTCAGTTTCGCGGGTGGATATGAAGTGCTGCAACATGTCACCGTTTCCGACTACCGGTTCCCCGACATTCTCCCAGAATTTTGTTCCCAGATCGGAAACTTTTTGGAGCTGGTAGGTCTTGTTCGGTTCGGTCACATACAACATTTCGTAAGCGTGACACCAAGCTCCCCTGTTCATGAGAGTCGTAGATGCCGTAGCATGGCGTGCTATGAGATCTATGACTGAGTCGGATTCTTCGTCCGCGCCCTCCCTGATCAAGACTGATGCGCTGGGGCGCATGCGCACTTCACCCGAGCGCCGTGAGATGCTCCTGCGGGAGTTTGAGCGGAGCGGCCTGTCCGGGGCGGCGTTCGCCGCCCTGGTCGGCATCAAGTATCAGACGTTTGCAGGTTGGCGGCAGCGGCGGGCCAGAGGGCGCAGGTCCGGGGCGGTTGCCAGGGTCCCGGCCAAACCGCCCCTGCGTCTGGTTGAGGCGGTGGTGGCCGTGAAGCCGAACACGACGCGTCCGGAAGACAGGCTGATCATTCATCTGCCCGGCGGCGCTCGCATGGAACTCTCCGATGTCCGGCAGGTGCCGCTGGCGGGTGCGTTGTTGAAGTCGCTGCCAACCACGGGTTCGCCATGCTGAGTTTCACCGGCGCGCTCAAGGTGTTCCTGGCGGTGGAACCGTGCGATCTGCGCAAGAGTTTCAACGGACTGCATGCGGTGGTCACCGAAACGCTCAAGGAGAACCCGCGCACCGGCGCGCTGTTCGTCTTCACCAACCGACGGCGTACGCGCTTGAAAATTTTGTTCTTCGACGCAAGGCGCGGCCTTGACCCAAAGCGCTTCGCGCGAAGCGCCATGGGAAGCAGGCACTGCCTGCCTGGCCGGATGTTGGGCGCATGTGCGGCGGAAGTTCTTCGAGGCCAAAGAATCCGCCCCGCGTACCGCCGGTTGGTTCCTCAAACAAATCCAGCACCTCTACCAGACCGAAGCCCGGCTGCGCGACGGAGGACATTCACCCAAACTCCGGGAAGTCATTCGCGCGCAGGAAAGCCGGATGATCGCCCGACGCATTGGCAAAGCCTGCGTGCGTTTGAAACAGAGCCACCGGCATCTGCTGCAAAGCCCTCTGGGCAAGGCAATGAATTATCTTCTGAACCAATGGGAGGGCTTGCAGATCTTCCTCGAGGACGGCCGTGTCGCCATCGACAACAACGGAGTCGAGAACGCCATCCGCCCGACGGCGATCGGAAAGAAAAACTGGCTCTTCATCGGAGCCGCCGAAGCCGGAGAACGCAGCGCCATCCTGTATACGATCATTGAGAACTGCCGCCGCAGTGGCATCAACCCCGATGAATACCTGCGCGACGTCCTCACCCGGCTGCCCCGGATGACCAATCACCAGACCCACACCGTGACCCCGCAAGCCTGGGCCGCCGGGAAAGCCAAGACCCGGACCGGGCCAGGCCTTCTCAAACAGGCGTCATAGATGTCGTAGCCAGACAATCTCTGACCTCTACGACCCCGCAGATCCCGTCAAGGGGCACCGTGCACACCGCTTACCTACGTTCACCAATTCCACCCCGATGAACGACGATTGGTTTGGTGTTTCAGTGGCTCCTGCGGGGGATGGCCTCGCGGTCATTGGTGCCCAATTTGATGCCGCCGCGGCGACGAATTCTGGAATCGCCCATCTATTTTCCCAAGCAACTCCCACGCTCGCGATTGTTCCCGTTTCCAGCGATCAAGCGACCCTCTCCTGGACGCCGGACTTCCCTGGTTTTGTGCTTCAGGAAACGGACACGCTCGCGCCGGCCAACTGGACGATCTCCGCGAGCGGTTACACGAACCCCATCGGAGTCCCAACCTCCAAACCTTTGCGCTCCTTTCGCCTGATCAAGCCATAGAGCCTGTCTGAAAAAGGCTCCAGCGCCCGGAAGAAACGCGCGGCCACGCCGGGCGCGCAAAAATATGCAGCCCCGTCTCGCAATCCAGTCCCAATTCCGGACGGCTGGAAGCCGCCCTCTACGGCGGGCAGGGATGCCTGCCGCTACGTTTTCAGACACGCTCTCAGATCGGAGTTCCCAATGACTCAGATGAACCAGCCGTGATTCTAAACGGCTGAAAATACCAGGTCTTCAACCGGGACAGGCCTTTCCCGAGATCCTCGGCAACAAGCAGCGAGCAAGGAATCAGGTACAATGTGATCGCTGTGGCAAACAATACCCCAAACGCGAGCGAGACCGCCATCGGTATCAGAAACTGCGCCTGTAGCGAACGTTCCATCATCAATGGGGCCAGGCCGACAAACGTCGTCACGGACGTCAGCATGATCGGCCGGAAACGCCGCCCTCCCGCTTCGAGTGCAGCGTCCTTCAGTGACAGTCCATCGCGCAGCCGTTGGTTGACATAGTCCACCATCACCAGGGAGTCGTTCACGACCACACCGGCCAGCGCGAGCATGCCGAAGATCGAGAGATAGGATGGTGTCATGCCCATGATGATGTGACCCAGAAGCGCGCCAATGATACCGAACGGCAGCGCCAGCATCACGAACAACGGTTGCACGAGCGATTTGAACGGGATGGCGAGCAGCGCGTACAAAGCGAAACACAAGGCGAGGCCGCCAATGATGGTCCGTTTCCTGGATTCCTCGGCCTCGGCGACATACCCGATAAATTGAAATGACAGACCGTCTCCTTCGTTGACCAGTTCGGTGAGCCTTGGGGTCACCTCTTTGGCGATGCCCATGATGTCCACCGTTTCGTCGATTGGTTGAGCGCCGATGCGGATGATTTCCGCGCCGTCGTTTCTTTCAACGAACGACGGTGCCTTGGTGAATTTCACTTCCGCCACGGTTTCGAGCGGCACCTCCGCGCCACGCGGTGTGCGAATCTTCATCTGGTCCAACGTATGCAACGACTCCCGCGCCGCTTTCGGGAGCCGGACCATCACACGAATATCATCAATGCCGCGCTGCACACGTTGCGCTTCCTCGCCATAAAACGCCTGCCGGATCTGCCGGGCGAGCAACGCCTGGTTCAGGCCCAGCTCCGCAGCCCTGGGCTTGAGCGTGAACTCCAGCTCGTCCTGCCCGTAATTGACGCGCGCCCAGGCCGTGCTGAACCCTTCGTAGCTCTCCAGCATGTCCTTGATGCGCTCAGCGATCGCAGCCTTCGATTCCGACATGGGACCACGCAATTCGATGTTGAAATTCTCGTCGTCGTACTCCTGGCCTTTGCTCAGTGTTTGTTCGGAGTAAACGCGAAAACGGGTCGCTTCAGGAATGGGTCCGACGATCTCTGTCCAGCGTGTGGCCAGTTCGCTGTTCTTCGGACCCGGCTCGCTGCGTTGGTCCGGCGCCATCACTTCCACGGAGATGTAGGCGCGTGATTTATCGAAACTGCCCCCCGGATACCCCGCACCGCTGACGCTCGATACATTTTGAATAATAGGCTCGCCCGACGCCGGATCAACATACTCCGCCTTCAGTTGATCCACTGCCGCGAGCATGCGATCCACGTATCGATGCGTCGTTTCCATGGGCGTGTCATCGGGCAGATCAAGGATCGCGGTGATCCGTTGCCGGTCAACTGTCGGGAACGATGTGAACCCCATGCGACCCCCCGCGCAATACCCTGCCATCAACAGCCCCATCATGACAAATCCTGACAGTACAGTAACCCGATGTTTGACCGCCCATTCCAGCGAAGGTTGATAGACGCGCTCAACAAATCGCTCGAGGCCGTTGGCAATCTTTTCCTGAAACCGGCTGAACGCGTTCGTCGCCGGTTTGATTCTCAAGTGCTTTAAGTGCGCCGGCAGAATCAGTTTCGATTCCAGGAGAGAGAACAACAGCACCGGAGCCACGACGGGCGGAATCTGTTTGGCAAAATCACCCCATGCTCCGTCGAAATACATCAGCGGAATGAAAGCAACGATTGTCGTCAGCACACCAAACGTGACCGGCACCGTCACTTCCTCGGTCCCCACCACGGCGGCCTCCAGCGGGTCCACCCCCGACTTCATTTTTGAAAAAACGTTCTCGCCCGTGATGATGGCATCATCGACCACCACGCCGACGACGATGATGTAACCAAACAAGCTCATCACGTTCGCCGACACACCGAACCAGGGCATCAGCAACACTCCACCGGCAAAGGCGACCGGGATCCCCATGATCACCCAGAAGGCAAGTGCGGGCCGCAGGAAAATGCCGAGGACCAGCAGGACCAACAGGCTTCCCTGAAACAGCGATGAGGTGAGGGTGCTCAACCGTCCGCGAATCGAATACGATTCGTCGTCCCACACGAACAGTTCAATGCCATCCGGAAACCGTGTCGCGGACGAGTCGACGTATTCCCTGACTTTGTTCGAGATATCAATGGCGCTCTCCATGCCGGTGCGCATCAACTGAACGTAGAGGGCGGGTTTACCGTTGAACTCGACCAGCTTGTCACCCTCCTCGAAACCATCCGTCACCTCCGCCACGTCGCCCAGCAGCACTTCTGCTCCCTCGAGCGAGCGAACTGGAATGCGTTCAAAATCCGCCTCCGTGTAAGCCTGTCCGCGGGTGCGCACCACCAGGGTCCCACTCTCGCTGTCGATCGCTCCAGCCGGAAGATCGATGGAAAACCGCCGGATGGCGTCCGCGAGATCCTGGAAGCTGAGTTTATACGCGAGCAACCGATCCGGCTCGGCTTCAATGGAAATCTCGTAGCGCCGGTCGCCTTCAATCTGCACCAGGCTGATGCCGGGCAGTTCGAGCAGATCCTCCTGCACCCGGCGGGCGACTTTTCGCAGGTCGTGCGGGCTGAGGTTGCCGGTCACCGCAACATTCAGCACTTCAAACGCACTGGACGATTCGGGAATCCAGACACGGGGTCGTTCTGTTTCACTCGGAAAAGTCGTGATGGCGTCAACCCGGCCTTTCACGTCATCGAGCAACACCCGCAGGTCTGTGCCTTGTTCCGCCACGACATATAGCCGGGCCTGCCCCCGCATGCCGTCAGCGTGGAGGTGCTTGATCCCGTTCACCCCCTCGAGTGCTTCTTCGATGGGAATGAGAATCGCCCGTTCGACATCCTTGGCAGTTCCGCCGCGGAACGGCATCTGGATCATGACGGTATCCCAGCTCAACTGCGGGGTCACCTCGAGCGGGATGCGTTTGAACGCGGTGTAAATCCCGGCCACCAAGATGCCCACCATCAGGAAGTTGGCGGCGATTCCGTTGTTGGCGAACCAGCGAATCATAATGCAGTCAGGGTCAGGATTTCTTATTGTTCTCCGCTTTGGCGACAGCAGGTTTTGCGGTCGTCGCATTCGAACTGGCCGCGGTTGCGATGACGTTGGTGACGATGTCCGGTATGATCTCGACCGTCGCTCCATTCGGCGCGTAGACCAGATGAGTCATTGCCAGCATCGTGCCATTTGTGATCGACGGATCGCCGATAATGACGTGTTTTTCATCTTCCCAAAGCGGCACGATGGTGTGCGCCCGCAGGGTGAGATCCGGTTGATCGATGAGGAAAATCTGATCCAGCTGCCGGACCGCTGCGCGCGGCAACGCGACGACGCCCTCCAAGACCCGACCGGTGATCCGTCCCACCACCGGTTGACCAATGCGCAAAGGCGGATTGCCGGAGACACGACCGAATGGATCATCCACCCGCGCGATGACGAACAGCTCCAGGGAGTTTTCGTCCAACGCGCCCTCGGAACGAACGATTCGTGCGGGCCAGACGTTGGTCGAATCGGGATTGATGGCGTCGCGAAGCTCCACTTCAATCGGGGTATCCCTGTCCCCGTTGGGAAGATCCACAAAGAACAATTCCCGGCCGGCAATCGGCAGACGCACTTCGGCGAAATCGACGGAGAACACCGTTCCCAAAGTGGTATTGGCTCCGACCAGTTGCCCGAGGCCGACATTCCGTTGACGCACCCGACCGTCGAATGGCGCGCGAATCTGGGTTCGTTCAAGGTCGCGCTCGGCCTGTTCGAGCTGAGCCACAGCCGAGGCAACATCCGCCTCGCCTTGAGCGAGATTGGCCGCCGTGAGATCCGCCTCAGCCTGGGAGATGAGGTTCTCCTTGAGAACCTCCAGATTGCGCTGGTGATTCACCTGCGCCAGTTTCAACCGCGCCTGAGCGCCAAGCAACCGCGCCCGGGACACGGCGGCCGATGCCTTGTGATCGGCATCATCCAACTTAATCAGCACATCCCCCTCGGAAAAAAACGCGCCGTCCTCAAACTCGGGGCTGATCCGCACCACCCGTCCGGACACCTGCGCAGCGACGGTGATTTCATTGTGCGGCTGCACGAGTCCGTTCGCCTTGATGATCACCGGGTAATCCTGAAGACGCAGCTCCGCCACCTTGGTGCGAATCGCCTGTGGTTTGGCCGGCAGGCTCTTCGCCTTCTCGGGTTCATGGGATAACAGAGAATAACCAATCCACCCGATCGCGAGCAGCACGATGGGCATCGCCACCCGAATCGCCTTGGACCCACTCCCGGAAGAAGCATACCCCGCCAGATCTTGCTTTGTGTTATCGCTACTCATCAAATCAACAATCGAAATGTACGTTCGTGCCCACCGTTCGACAGCCATTCAGCTTAGGAAGAGCAAAAGCATCCATAAAGAGGAAACGCGCCAATCCTGCGTTTCCTGACAACCAGGCACTGGCCGATCCACATCGTGTCGGTCTGGATCCGGGCCAGGATTGAGCCGACGTTCAAGTTTTGCCTTTTTCGATCCGGTCGGCGCGGGCAACATGCGTCGTCCTTGGAATCGCAATGAACCTGCTTCCCATAGTCGAACGCGAACTACGCGCTGCGTCAGTAAGGCGGGGAACTTACTGGTCGCGAGTCTGGATCGGCTTTCTGGGAATCGTCTTTTTCTGCACAGTAACCCTGGTGGCACGGGTAATCCCTTTGGGCGCGTTTGGAATGCCGTCGATTTTCAAGACTGTTCGATTCTTTGCGTTGATCTACTGCCTGGTATCCGGAGTGCGCCTGACTTCCGATTGCATCAGCCAGGAGAAACGCGACGGCACGCTGGGGTTCCTGTTTTTAACGCCGCTTCGAGGATACGATGTGATCCTCGGCAAACTGATCTCCAAAGGCGTTCTGCCGTTGTATGCGATGTTGGTCATCGTGCCTCTCGTCTGGCTGGTCGCCCTGGTGGGAGGCGTTGGGGGCGGCGAACTTTTCTACTCGGTCATCGCCATCGGCAACACGTTGTTTTTATCACTCGCGGTCGGCATGACTGTTTCGACGTTCTTGCGGGATCGTCGGCGCTGTGAAGCGATCGCTTCGGGATTGGTGTTCGTGTTGTTCTTCGTGCTCCTGCCACTGGTCGATCTGCTCGTCCATTCATCGCTGAACAACAGCTACTCATTTTGGAGCCTCGGTTCCTCGTTGATTGACTATCTGGTGAACCGCGTGAACGCCCTGGCCAATCCAGCATTCTCGAGCCCCGCAGGCAACCACGCCGCATTGGTTTCAAACGTCGTAAAGGGGTCGGTTCTTAATATTGACAACTATACGCTCGCGTGAGTCTGTTCTATGCGCGTCGTTGCCGCCGTATCGGATCAGATTCAGTGCTTTCATCTGATCCGGAAGTTGATGAATCCGGACCCGGAAGTAAAGAGTTCAAACTGCTCCTGTGATTGAGCCGTCCCTGCTTTGAGTGGGCGCACCAGCTCGCCCTTCACCGATCAACGCCTCCTCTTCCTCAGAACCTGTCTGAAAAGTGGCGGCAGGCATCCTGCCTGCGGTAGAGTCGGGCTTTTCAGCCCGGCGGAATCAACATCATGCGGTGTCCGGCGACTGGCAATTTGCAGCTGTCTCGCCATCCGGCGTTTGTTCGGGCAGCAGGAATGCCGTTCTTCGCGTCAGCCAAGGTTGGCCGACGCCACCCTTGGCTGACCGGCCGAGACGGTCGCCGGTGTCGAAGCAACCGGGGCCGTTGAATTTTCCCCGCCGGGGTCCGTCGATAAAACTTCACTTCGAGGCAGGGCGAGGTTATCACCCGCGTTTTGCTGAACTGAAATTGAGAGTCACATGCCTGGTATGATCAAAAACACGTTTAAGTTCGTCGTCGTCACGCTGTTCGCCGCAGGCACTATATCCGCCGCCGATAGGAAGGAACCCAACTATTTCCAGAACGATTTCCCGTTCCAGGGTGCGGCTGTCAGCGTGAAATCGCCTGACAGGAACGTTGCCATGAAGGGTCTGGCCATCCGCGTCGGCAACGGCGCGACGATGCTCTTCGACCCCGAACTGCTGCGGATGGCGGCGGGCTGGAACGGCGGATTTATCACCGGCGAAGGCGTGGTGTACGATGGCGGTCACGGAAAGCATCCGGCCGCTGACGGGGATCAGAAATTTGGCACCGCGCCGATCCCGGGGTGGGGCACGGCTGCAAACGGCTTCTCGGACGAACGGGCTGAAAAACCTTACGGCCCGCTGGCACCGACAGTCGGCGCCTGGACCGGACTTTACCCGCATGGCGACAATGTCGTGCTGTCCTACTCCGTTTTCGGTGTTCCGGTCGTTGAACAGCCCGGCAGCGTGAGCGCGGACGGCGAGATCGCGTTCACCCGCACGTTCAACATCGATTCGATGCTGAAGGAAGATCTGCTGCTCAATGTCTGCGTGGTTCCTCACTCCGTTGATGAAAAAATTAATGATCACCACCTCGTGCTGACGCGTGATCAATCGGTCACCCAGATCGGCATCGTCGGTGCGGACAAGGCGGCGAAACTGGGTGTTCAGGAAGGTGGTCAGGCGGTTTTGCGGCTCGCGAAGGGCACCAAGCCCGGGATGTTCAAGGTGGTCATCTGGAACGGCACGGGCGATTCGCAGGGCAAGTTTGCCTCGTTGCTCAAAGGCGAACCCACGATGGTTGATTTCAAAAAGGGCGGTCCGCGTCACTGGCCGGAAGCGGTCGTGGTTCAGGGCAAGCTCGACACCAGCGAGACACTGGACGGCGCGTACGTGACGGACATGATCACCGCCCCGGTGCCGAATCCGTGGAATCGCCGCGTGCGGTTTGGTGGACTGGACTTTTTCTCGGACGGCAAACGCGCTGCGCTGTGCACGCACGAAGGTGATGTCTGGATCGTCTCCGGCATCGACGACACGCTGGAGAATCTCGTGTGGACCCGCTTCGCATCCGGACAGTATGAGACGCTCGGTTTGGAGATTGTTGACGACGTGATCTACACCTCGGGCCGCGATCAGATCACCCGTTACCATGATTTGAACGACGACGGTGAGGCGGACTTCTACGAGAATTTCAACAACGACTTCACGTCGTCGCGCGGCTTTCACGAGTTCGTGTTCGACCTGCAGACGGATGACGCCGGTAATTTTTACTTCGCCAAGGCGGGACCGGTCCGGAGCGGTGGCGGCGGGTTCGGTGATCCGGAGGGAAAAATCCCCGGCAACGGCGAGATCACGTCTTACAACGGCAAGTTGATGAAGCTGAGTCCGGACGGCAAAAAGCTGGAGATCATGGCCGAAGGATTCCGCGCACCCAACGGAATCGGAGTTCGCGGAGATGGCCAGGTGACCACCAGCGACAATGAGGGCACGTGGGTTCCGACGACGCCGATCAACTGGGTCGAACCCGGGGGGTTCTACGGTGTGACGTTGCTTGAGGGAAAATACCGCAAGGAGCCGTTGAAAGCGTTCAACCCGCCGCTGTGCTGGCTCGCGAAGAACTTCGACAACTCGGGCGGCGGCCAGATCTGGGTCCCCAGCAGTGAATGGGGGCCGCTCGCCGGTGAGTTGCTCCACATGTCTTACGGTCAATCGTCGCTCTACTTGGTGATGAAAGAGAAGGTCGGGCGCGACGGCATCGCGATGCAGGGCGGCGTCGTCAAGATCCCCGTGAAGTTCACTTCGTCCGCGATGCGTGCGCGTTTCAATCCGCGTGATCACCAGCTCTACATCGCCGGACTGCGCGAGTGGCAGAGCAACGCCGCGCGCGAAGCCGGGTTTGATCGCATCCGTTACACGGGCAAAAAATTCTACAGCGCAAACGGGTTGAAAGTGGTGCCCGGCGGAGTCGCGATCACGTTCACCGAACCGCTGGACCGTGAAGTTGCCGAAGACGTTGGGAACTACGGCGGCAAACGCTGGAATTACAACCGTTCCGAAAACTACGGGTCTGATGAACTCAACGTCACTGACCCGGCCATCAAGGGTCGCGAATCGATCGAGATCACCAGCGCGAAGCTTTCTGAAGACGGCAAAACCGTGACCTTGCAGATCGAGGATTTCAAACCGGTTATGCAGCAGACGATCCAATTCCTGCTGGACTCCGAAGACGGCGAGATCATCGAACAGGAAATCATGCACACCGTGCATCACATTCCCGCAAACTGAGTCGCATACCATTTCACGGAACCGGTCCTGCGACCGGTTCCTCAGTCTGGCATGGCTAGAAACTCGCGGCTGGCGAGATCCATTAGCTCCTGGACCGTGAGCATCAGCTCGCCGCGGGCGTCGACCAATTCCTCGCTGCCGGCCATGTCGATCGGCTCCATCATCACGGCCTGGTAGCGTTTAGTGAGGGCAAGTTCGGTATCGGTGTTCCCAAGAAGTTCGAGCAGTTCCCGGACTTTTTTGGCGAGTCGTTGCGCTTTGCGAATCTTCTTCGTTGCGGCTTCTACGGAAAGTTCATCGCTCGCGACGCGCAGCAGCAGGCCGCACTCGAATTCCCGACACATTCCCGGCCGGTCGGCATAGGCGGAACACATTCCGTCGTCTTGAAGCGCGGTGCACGGCTGTGAAAAACATTTCTTGCGGCCCTTCCTACGCAGTTTGATCCCGTACGCTTTCAACGAATCCGGGTCATCGCCAGTTTGCAATTCCACGTCGGCGAACAGGACGCCGTTGCAACACAGGTTGCACTTCGGACAAAGCGATTCAATGGCGCGGGCATGCGACGAACTCATCGGTGGGCGGACAGTAGTGGAGCCGGTCAGTTTGCGCCAGTGGAAGTCGTAATTCGGCAGCGAGCCCGAGGATGCTGGGTGGAGGGGAGCCCTCCGGGCGAACTTTTGAACGCTCCCGTGACTTCGATCGCCAAACCAGGTCGGAACGCACTTGGTTGCGCCGAAGGCTCGCTCGGAGAGACTCGCCCCACCTTCCCCCAAACCGTGCTTTGACTCCGTGACGACGTTTATCCAACATCCCGCCATGACCGCAGCGGAAGCCCGCCAAAAACACACTGAACTCGCGAACACGATCCGGCATCACGATCATCGTTACTACGTGCTCGCGCAGCCCGAGTTGACCGACCGCGAGTACGACCGGCTGTATCACGAGCTGCTTGACCTAGAGACGGCGTTCCCCGAACTGGCGACCCCTGATTCGCCGAGTCACCGGGTGGGCGGGGCGCCCTTGAGCGAGTTTGCTTCGGTGCAACATCTCGTGCCGATGATGAGTTTGGACAACACCTACTCCAAGGAGGAGATGTCCGCGTTCGTGAAACGTGTGCAGAAGCTGTTGCCCGATGAGAAACTGGAGTGGGTCGTGGAGCCGAAAGTGGACGGCGTGGCGGTGAGTCTGCGCTATGAAAAAGGCGTTTTCACAGTGGGCGCAACGCGGGGCGATGGCTCAGCGGGTGACGACATAACGGCGAACTTGAAAACGATTCGAAGCATTCCGCTGAAGCTCGAAGGAGAAGGTCTTCCCTCATTGCTGGAAGTGCGTGGCGAAGTGTTCATGGACAAGGCGGGGTTCGAGAGATTGAACAACGAACGTGAATCCGCGGGGGAAGCGCGTTTCATGAATCCCCGCAACTCGACCGCCGGCTCGCTCAAACAACTCGATCCCAAGCTTGTCGCCAAGCGTCCGCTGGCGATCGTGATTTACGGGTTCGGCAAAGTTGAGGGAGCGATGAAGGCGGCCTCGCAGGATGAGTTGCTTTCATGGTTAAAGGAGCTTGGTTTTCCGACACCGGAGAAACTCTGGCACTGCCGTTCCTCCGAAGAGGTATTGGCCAGCATCGATGAACTCGATGTATTGCGACACAAGTTTAAATTCGAAACGGATGGTGCGGTGGTGAAGTTGAACTCGTTCGAACAACGCGAGCGAGTCGGGTTCACATCGAAGGCCCCGCGCTGGGCAATCGCCTACAAATACGCCGCCGAACAGGCCGAGACGACGCTTAAAGCCATCACGATACAGGTCGGTCGCACGGGCGCGCTGACGCCGGTTGCCGAGCTGGAGCCGGTGTTGCTGGCGGGCACGACGGTCAGTCGCGCGACATTGCACAACGAGGAAGACATGCGACGCAAGGGCGTGCGGATCAATGATCGCGTGATCGTGGAGAAGGCGGGCGAGATCATCCCTGCTGTGGTTCGTGTGGTGGAGAGCAAGAGAACTGGGCAGGAGCAGGAATTTGAATTTCCGAAAAAATGTCCAGAATGCGGGTCTGAGGTATCGCGTGGAAAAGAGGACGGCGAATCGAATGTCGTGGTGCGCTGCGTCAATCTAGATTGCCCGGCGCAGGTTCGTGGCCGGATTGAACACTTTTGCGCGCGGGGGGCGATGGATATCGAAGGCGGTGGTGAAGTGCTGGTGAAGCAACTCGTTGGTGCCGGGCTCGTTCTGGACGTCGCTGAGCTTTACAAACTAAGAGTGGACGAAGTGGCCGCGCTCGAACGGATGGGTCAGAAGTCCGCCGAGAATTTCATTGCCGGACTTGAGGCCAGCAAGAAGCAGGATCTCTGGCGGCTCATTTTTGGGTTGGGAATTCTCCATGTAGGCACCGGAGGAGCGAAGGCGCTGGCCCGGGCATTTTCAAGTCTCGACGACATCGCGGCAGCCGGGATCAAACAGCTGAAGACAATCGAGGACATCGGTGAAGTGATCGCGAAAAGCGTCGCTGCCTGGTTCTCGGATTCGCACAATCGTGATTTGATCGGACGCCTGCGCAAGTTTGGTTTGAATTTCAATTCATCACTCTATCAGGCTGGGGCTGCAGTCGGTCCGTTCTCCGGAAAAACATTTGTGCTGACGGGCATGCTTCCGACGCTCAATCGCAGTGAGGCGACCGAGATGATCGAGTCACGCGGTGGGAAAGCCAGCGGCAGTGTGAGCAAGAAAACGGACTTCCTGCTGGCGGGCGAAGACGCAGGTTCGAAGCTGGCCAAAGCGGAGAAGCTCGGCGTTGCGATTATCGACGAAGCGGAGTTCCTGAAGATGTGCGGAGCGTAGTCCGGGGCCGCTCTTGACCGTCGGAAGAACCGGGGCATATCCACGCTCCTGGTTCCGGGAACAGCTCTGCGCGGCCACGGGTCGGCGGATGGCCGGGCCGTGTATTTCTTCGTGTCGTCTCCCTCCCAAATCTTGGTTGTCACATAAAAAGTGTTGGAAAACTTGCCGGCATGGATATACAGAGGCCGATAGTTAACAGCTTCAATTCATCATTTTTCGGGAAGATTAGTGAGTATGAGCGACCTGTTGAACAAGGCGACGGTGCTGGTGCTGAACCGCAACTGGCAGGCGATCCACGTGCGTACCCCGGCGGATGCGTTCTGCCAGCTGGCCACCGGAGTGGCCACCGCGCTCGACATTGAAGGTGAAGGAGCGATGCGCCCCGTCAAGTGGTCGGAGTGGATCACTCTGCCGATCCGGGACCAGGATTTCGCGGTGAACACCGTCCGCGGACAGATCCGGATTCCCACCGTCGTGGTCGCGGTGAACTACGCCCAGGTCCCCAAGAAACGGCCCAAGCTGTGTCCGCGCGCCATCCGGGAACGTGACGGCAGTCGCTGCCAATACACGGGCAAACTGCTCCGCCACGATGAAGGCAATATCGATCACGTGGTCCCGCGTTCGCGCGGTGGTGGCGACACCTGGGAGAATCTGGTGTGGGCCTGCAAAAAGCTCAACTCGAAGAAGGGCAACAAGCTGCCGCACGAGTTGGGGCTCAAACTCCTGAAGGTGCCGCGTGCTCCGAAGGAGGTGCCCGTGACGATGTTGATCCGCAACCCGCACGAGATCGAGGACTGGCGCTGGTTCGTCATGGGCGAATGAGTCCGGTGACCGGCGTTGATTGGACGGTGGTTCCACCCTGCATCCATATCACATGATGGTCGGAATTTACGTCGCCGGTTTGTGGTGCCGGATGGGTTGCATTTGAAAGCGCGGGGCGGGTAGGGACCGTCGCTCCGCGCGGTCCGCTGATGTCCCTCCAAGGTGATTCTGAGCCGCCGGTCGTCGCCTTATTCATTTCTTTTCCTTCTTTCTGCTCCGCGCTTTCAAACCCGCCCGCCAGATGTTTGTCATTGTCACCCGCAGCCCGCCGAATTAGAACAAGCGGATCAGGGCATGTCCTGGTATCTGATTTATAATCGGCCTGCTGAACATCGTGATACGACCCGGCGTCGATCTTGGATCTAAGACGTGATGATGAATTCCCTGATTGAGTTTGAAGTGCAAAAATAAGATGTCCGACAAAAGCCGAATCCTCATTGTCGACGATGATCCGATCATACTGCGCGTGCTGACCAATGTGCTCGCGCCTGAGGGCTACCAGTTGGAGACAGCTTCCGACGGCAAGATGGCCCTCAACAAGATCGCCACCTTTGAACCCGACCTGATTCTCCTGGATGTGATGTTGCCGGAGATGGACGGTTTCGCCGTCTGCCGGCAACTGCGTGCTGACGACCGGTTCGGTGATATTCCGGTCGTGTTCATCACGGCGTTGGACGATCAGAAATCCCGCCTTCAAGGCATCGAGGCCGGCGCGGACGAATTCCTCAACAAGCCAGTCAACCCGGTCGAGCTCAAGGCACGTGCGCGAACGATCACACAGCTGCGCCGGTTTCGCAAAATGGTCGGCGAACGTTCGCGGTTTGAGAAGATCATCGAGCTCGCGCCGCAGGGCATCGTCGTTGTCGACGTGGACGCGAACATCCGGCTCTCGAACGCCGCGATGCGCGACATGCTCAAGGTGCCCGACGAGACGAGCATCCGGTTGCACAAGATTTTCCATTTCATCCCGCGAGAGGATCGTGAACAGGTGGGGCGTAATCTGGAATCGCTCCTCACAGAGGGTGCCGCTCCGATTTCGTTCGAGACGGAGTTTTTGCGGGAGGACGGACGGCGTTTTCCCGCCGAGATCACCGCTGGATATTTTCCTTGGGAAAAGCAACCCTGTGTTCAGCTCTTCATCCGCAATGTGGAGGACAAAAAACAGATGGAGGCGCAGTTCCTCCGCATGCAACGGATGCAGAGCATCGGCACCCTCGCCGGCGGCATCGCCCACGATTTGAACAACGCCCTCACGCCGATCCTCGTCGCCTCGCATTTGGCGAAAGGTCTGTTGTGCGATCACAAGGCGCTGCGGCTCGTCGAGACGATTGAGAAGAGCGCCCTGCGCGGCAAAAACATCATCAAACAGATCCTCGCGTTTGCCCGCGGTGTCGAAGGCGAACGCCGGCTCGTGCAGCTGAAGTACGTGGTCAAGGAGATCGAAAAGATCCTGATGGAAACGCTGCCGCCATCGATCGAAATCTCTGCCGAGATCGGTGAAAATCCCGTGCCCATCATCGGTGACGCGACGCAGCTGCACCAGGTGTTGATGAACCTTTGCATCAATTCGCGCGATGCCCTGCCCAAGGGCGGCAAACTTAGGATTCTGCTGGAGAACGAACTGCTGGATTCGGTGCAGGCCCACAAATTGGAACTTCCGACGCCCGGGGATTACGTCCGGTTGTCCGTCGAGGATAACGGGACGGGCATCGATCCGGAGATTCTCGGTCACGTGTTTGAACCGTTCTTCACGACCAAGGACATCGGCAGCGGCACCGGGCTGGGACTGTCCAGCGTGATCGGGATTGTGAAAGGCCACCGTGGCGGCGTCAACGTGACGAGCGAGGTCGGCGCCGGAACACGGTTTGACGTGTACCTGCCGGCGGCCCAGGCCGGGGCGCAGGAAAGCGAGGACTACGAAACGACCTTCATCCGGAAGGGCAAGCGCGAGCTGGTGTTGGTGATGGACGACGAGGAGGCCATCCGCGAAATGGTCGAGGCGAGTCTGCGTCACTACGGCTACGATGTGATCACCACCGTCGACGGCGAACGTGGTTTCGAAGCGTTCTCAAACGATCCATCGAAGGTCAGCGCGATCCTGATGGATTACCTCATGCCCGGCCTGCACGGTCAGGAACTGGTGGAGAAACTGCGGTCGGTCGATCCGAATGCCCGCATCATCATGATGACCGGGTATGGGGAGATGAGCCGCGTGATGGACGTCGCCGCGCAAAGCAACGTCCGTTACCTGATCAAGCCGTTTACCGTCGAAGCGATGTTGGAATCGCTGCACCGCGTTTTCGCCTGATCAGTCCCACTTCGCGTGGTCCGCCGTCAACGCGCGATCAAGGTGCGTGTAGCCCCCGTCCACAAAAACAATCTGGCCGGTGGTGTGGCCTGAAACGGGCGACGCCAGAAACACGATCATCGCGGCCATCTCTTCCGGCGTGGTCATGCGTCTTCCCAGCGGGATCAAATTTTCAATCGCAGCCCTCGTCGCTTCCGGGTTCTTCACCGAGGACAGCCAATTCCGGTATTGATCGGTGTCACACTCCGCAGGCAGCACGGCGTTCACGCGCACATGGTCGGCCGCCAGTGCGGCGGCCCACTCGCGGGTGAGCGCGTTGATGCCGCCCTTCGCTGCCGCGTATCCGGAGGTCGCCCCCTGTCCCGTGACCGCCACCTTGGAACCGAGATTGATGATCGCGCCGTGGTTCTTCTTCAGCTCGGCCATCGCAAAGTGCGTGAGCGAAAACGCGGGGAGCAGATTGCGTTGGAGCGATTTGAGAAACTCGTCCGGCGACGCGTCCAACGCCACCGAATCGTTTACCCCGGCGTTGTTGATCAGCACATCAAGCTTTCCAAACTTGGCGACCGTCTCCCTGATAATTTTTTCACAGGTGGCGGGTTCAGATAGATCGCCAGGAAGAAAAAACAGGCGTTCGGAGCCGGTTGATTTTAGCAGCCGTTCACCGGCCTCCGAATCGAGGTCGGCGATGGCCACGCGAGCGCCCTCGGCCAGGAACAGATGGGCACACGCGGCGCCGATTCCCTTGGCCCCACCACTGATGAGCACCACTTTTTCGTTCAGTCGAAGGTCCATAGCGCGCGTTTCTATTCCTGTGGGTAGAGGAGCACGCGGTCATGTACTAGCAGCACAAGATCGTTTTTGCCGTCACCCGTAAAGTCCTTGATGATTGCCTCGCGCGGTTCGCCGAAACTCATATTGCCACGGAATGTCCGTTGTTCAAAAACCTTCCAGCGATCCGCTGGAATCAGCGTTCCATCCGGACTGAACACCACGAGATCAACGTAGTTCTTGGCGGTCTCCAGAAATACCAGATCCTGCCGGCCGTCCTGGTTCAGATCGCCGGAAACCACGTCGCGCAGAAAGCCGTCCGTGATGGGCGTTTCGTAGCCGCCGAGCTTGGACAATTGCCACGCGTCGCCCTCGAGCATGAGCCAGGCGACCGAGTTCATCCCCCCGAGCGCGATGGCGTTCGGTTGATCGCTCCCGAGTGCGACCGGAACAAGCTGGTCGAATCCTGTGACCGGCAGTGAAATGTTCCGGCGCACCTGCCAGACTCCGGTCTCGTCGCGTTCGCAGACGGAGATTACTTTGTTGGCCGAATCAAGAAGGAACAGCAGTGCACTCTCGCCGTCGCCCCGTTCGAAGGCTGTCGCCCCGGCGATGCGCGAATCCGCCGCCATCCCGTTGATCTGGTCCTTCACTTCGAACGCCCATTGCGGCGCTTCGTCTCCGCCGGCCGCCTCTTTGGCCACCGTCACCGCACGCACAAAATTGTTCTGGGCGAGCAACAGTTCCAGCTTGCCGTCGGCATCGACATCTGCGCGGCTCAGCCAGGGTTTGTCGGCGTTGCCACCCGGCGGTGACAGATCAACCTCCGTGAATTCGCCGTCTTCCTGTTGCAACAGGATCTTGATTTTTTCATACGGTATCACCACCACCAGATCCAGGCGGCCGTCTTGATCAACGTCGTGCCAGTCGAGCGACGCGGGATTGGAGCGGAAATTCTCGTTCAATTTCTGTGAAGTGCTGGTCCCGTCCGCGCGAACGATTATCAGTTCGCGTTTGCCGCCATCATCCGTGATCACGGCGAGAACGGGACCTTCTTTGAACTGGCCCGCAGCTTGGGCCAGCGGACGGCCCTTGATCGGAACACGTTTTGGAAACCCGATCCGCCCGTTCTTGTCCATTGACGAAACGCCGATCTGCCTTTCGTCGAGACTCAGCATGAAAATCTCCGGGCGGCCGTCGCCGTCCCAGTCGCCCACCTCGATGTCGCTGATTCCGGCGAGGGCGGGGAAGGTGATGGCGCGTCCCATCTGACCGTTTTCTTCCTGAAGATGGACGGAGATTTCTCCGGATTCCGGTTCAGCGACAATCAGGTCCACCCGGCCGTCCGAGTTGATGTCGGCCCACGTGGAACCACGGGCCGTTTTCTCTGTGTGACTTAAGGGCAGCACGGACAGTTGGCCCGATTTCAGATCGCCCAGCAGCGTCGGGGCCTCTTCCAGTTGAAAATTTCCCACCTCCGCGCGACCTGATTTTAGCGCGATGGTCACGATCTCCGTCTTGCCGTCGCCGTTCAGGTCTTTCGCCCAATAGGAGCGCACCGCCGGATGTTCAAAATGGATTTCCGGACCGAGCTGGCCACCGTCGCCCTGCAGCCGGAACCGAAACGGATTCGCGTTGTCCCAGTTCACCAGCATCAGGTCGTCGCGCCCGTCGCCGTCGATGTCGAGCGCCTGCAACGATTTCACCGTGCCGCTGATCGGGAATTTTTCCGGTTCATCGAGCGAATGATCCTCGTTCTGGAACAGGATGTAGAAATGAGATTCCGCCAGCAGCGCGACATCCGGCCGGCCGTCGCCATTCAGGTCACCGACGGTCAACGCGTTCGGAGTCAGCAGGCCGTCCTTGATCGGGATTCGTTTCGGATCGGACCAGCCGTCGGTGCCTTCATTGGACTGAATGACCAGCTCATTGGGTTCGCCGTAATACACGATGTCAGGCCGTCCGTCACCGTTCAGGTCCGTGACGTCGAAGGCGGAAATCCGTTTCTCGCTGGCGATGGAATCGATCTTGAAACGGGCGTCCGGCGGAAGCTCGTTCAGCTCGCGCTTCATTTTTTTGCTCTCCACCTCGTTGGTCTTGCCGGTGCGATTGTAGAGCATGCTGATTTTGGCGCGTCCGTTGTTCACGACCAGCAGATCCCGAAGTCCGTCGCCGTCGATGTCAGCTGAACGAAGAATCGCGATTCCCCGGTCAATCGGATAAATCTCGGGACCGGTGAACCCAAAGTTAGTCAACCCCTCGTCGGAATCCGCCGCCGAACCCGCGCCGCACGCGCCCAGAAAAACCAGAGCGGCCAACCCGTTTAGAATAAGCTTTGCAACCTTCATAATCTGAATGAGGCCAGCATTCCCTAAGATTCAAAACCGGGAAAGATTAATTGCAAATCTCAGCGGCCTGTTGACGGCTGCGAGCTTCTGAAAGCCTGGTTCCCGAGTGGCTGGAGAATCTCAGAGCCTTTCTGAAAAAGGAGCGCGGCTATGTCGAAGACCAGCCGCCGGGCGGAGTTACCAGTCCCCGGCCCCGGAAATTGCGAACCGACTGCGGCTGGTCGAGGTCGCACACAGCCGCGCTCCGGTTTTTTCAGACCGGCTCTCAGGATCCTGGTTTTTGGATTTGAAGCCCCCCGATCACCCTTTGCTTGCCCACGGACGCCGGACGTGGAAATCTCCCCGGCTCGACGCCCAAACGCGCGTCTCCCATTTTTGCACCAAAATGACAGATCCCGAGATTACACCTGAGCTGATCAAGGCCCACAACCTCACTCCCGAGGAATACGAGCAGATCAAGACACTCATCGGCCGCGAACCCAACTACACCGAGCTGGGCATTTTCTCGGTGATGTGGAGCGAACATTGTTCTTATAAAAATACCCGATCAGTCCTCAAAGGTTTCCCCACGAAATCGCCAAAAATTCTGGTCGGTGCGGGCGAAGAAAACGCCGGGGTGATCGACATCGGCGACGGGATCGCCGTTAGTTTTAAAATTGAATCGCACAACCATCCGAGCGCCGTCGAACCGTTTCAGGGCGCGGCCACCGGCGTCGGCGGAATCATCCGGGATATTTTCACGATGGGCGCCCGCCCGATCGCGGCGATCAACTCGCTCCGCTTTGGTGAACTCTCGAACCCGGAAGTGCGGCGTTTGTTCGCCGGCGTGGTTTCAGGAATTTCGCACTACGGAAATTGCTTCGGCATCCCGACCGTCGCGGGCGAGGTCTACTTCGACAAATCGTACGAAGGCAACCCGCTCGTAAACGCCTTCGCGTTGGGCGTTCTGCACCACGAACAAATCGCGCGCGGTGCCGCGAAAGGAATCGGCAACCCGGTCTTCTACGTCGGCCCGGCAACCGGACGCGATGGACTGGCGGGCGCCGCGTTTGCCTCGCAGGATCTTACGGAAGAATCGGCGGAACATCAGCGCGGTGCCGTGCAGGTCGGCGATCCGTTCATGGAAAAACTCGTCATGGAAGCGACGCTCGAACTGCTCGCGACCGGAGCGGTGGCCGGCATTCAAGACATGGGCGCCGCCGGTCTGACGTGTTCGACCTGTGAAACCGCCGCTCGTGGGGGCACGGGCATCGAAATCGAACTTCAGAAAGTTCCGCAACGCGCGGCTGACATGACTCCCTACGAAATGCTGCTCAGCGAATCGCAGGAACGCATGTTGATCATCGTCACAAAAGGTCGCGAGGCCGAGGTGCAACGCATCTTCGACAAATGGGATCTGCCCTGGGCGGAAGTTGGGTTTGTCACGGACACCGGTCAGATGGTCGTAAAGAATCACGGCGTGACGGTGGTTGATCTGCCCGCGAAAAAACTCGCGGACGAAGCGCCGATCTATCAGCGCGAAGCGAAGGAGCCCGCCTATCTCGAAGCCGTCCGCGCGTTTTCATTGGATACCGTCGCCGATCTGACCGATCCGACCGACACACTTCAGAACCTGCTCGCCTGGCCAAGCATCGCTTCCAAGAACTGGGTTTATCGTCAGTACGATTACACGGTGCGCAACGGCACGGTCGTGTTCCCCGGTTCGGACGCCGCGGTCATCCGCATCAAGAGCGACGCATTGCCCGTGCTTCCCGATGATTCACCAAACAAAGGCAAGGAAGTGCCGGACAAATTCCTGGCCATGTCCGTCGATTGCAACGCGACCTACGTCTATCTCGATCCGTACGAGGGCGGCAAAATTGCGGTCACGGAATGCGCGCGCAACCTCGCGTGCTCCGGTGCGACCCCGCTGGGCACGACCGACAATTTGAACTTCGGCAACCCGCACAATCCCGAGTTGTTCTGGCAGTTGAAGGAAAGCGTTCGCGGACTGGCCGAAGCCTGCACCGCGTTCAACGCCCCCGTCACCGGCGGCAATGTCAGCCTCTACAATCAAAACCCGAACGGAGCGATCGATCCAACACCGACGGTTGCGATGGTCGGCCTGATTGAGAAGGAAGAACACATCACGACGCAATGGTTCAAAGACGAAGACGACGTGATCATTCTTCTCGGTGCACCGGTGGACAACGACGACAAACTCGGAGGCCTTGGCGGCTCAGCATATCTCCAGGTGATTCACGATAAGAAAAGCGGCATACCGCCGCGCTGTGATCTGTCGGTCGCACAAACGTTGCACGAAGGCATCCGCGCATTGATCATCGGCGGTTCGATCAAGAGCGCCCACGACTGCGCCGAGGGCGGACTGCTCGTGGCGATTGCCGAGAGTTGTATTTCACGTCAGGAAGCGCGCAACACGCCGAGGTTGATCGGTGCGGAACTGGATTTGAGCAGCGTAGGACAGGCTTCCAGCCTGTCATCCGGCGACGCCACATCCGAACGGGAAAAGGCCGGGCGAGATCAGGGTTCCGCCTTGCGTCTCGACGCGTTGCTGTTCGGTGAAACGCAAAACCGTATTGTGGTTTCCACCTCGCCGATGGATGCCGGCAAAGTGCTCGCGCAGGCGAAGGCGCTTGGAATCCCGGCAACGCGGTTGGGCACAGTCGGTGGCGAGAAACTCAGCGTCAAAACCAAGCAGGGCGAATGGCAGTGGCAGCTCGCCGGGCTCCACAATCAGTGGTGGAACTCCATTGCGGAGAAGATGGCGTAACCCCCGCCTCGGCTTATATCGCGCCCCGTTGTGGCTTTGGGGGGGGGCGGCGTGAACTGCCTCTGTTAATTCTTCGTGATGAAGACACGAGGGCTTGCCCCGGAGGTTGTCTGACTACCGCTGCCGCGCACCCATTAATTCCGATGCAGTGACGCCGGGCCGGGCGGGCCTTTTCTCTCCGCGCGTTCGTCGTCATCTTCTTCGTCCTCGATGTCGTGAATCATCTCACGGGAGAGCTGTGGCCGGATGAAGCCGTAGACGAGGTAAGTGGTGAAGAAGATCGGAAGCACCCAGTAGAGCACCCGCTCGCGCAGCATCACCAGCATGCCGAAGAACAGCGCGGCGATGACCATCTTGGTGAAGTTGCCGCGCGTCCGCAGGTTGATGGATTTGAAGGAAGGATACTTCACCTTGCTGACCATCATGATCGAGAGAAACACCATGAGTATCGGCAGGAGATACCGCCACCATCCCACGTTGAACGACTGTTCGTCGAACCAGAGAAGAAACAACGTGACTGATGAAACCAACCCGGCCGCGGCTGGAATGGGAAAGCCGAGAAATTCCTTGGACGCCGTGCTGTTCGGCATGGCGGCGAGACAGTTGAAACGGGCCAGACGCATCGCGCCACAGATCAAGTAAATGGATGCAATGAACCAGCCCACTTCCGGGCTGCCCGCAAACACGTCTTTCAGAACAATCCGATGGACGAGAAACGCCGGGGCCGCACCGAATGAAATGATGTCCGCCAACGAATCAAACTCGCGGCCAAACGGGCTCTCGTTTCCGCCCCAACGTGCGAGGCGTCCGTCCAGCAGATCGAAGACACACGCGAGCAGGATGAACACGATCGCAAACCGGATGTCGTGAATCCAGTTCGCGTTCGAGAGGTCCGCCTGGACAATACGGGTCAGCGCGACAAATCCGCAGAACAGGTTGCCGGCCGTCATGAGGTTCGGCAGAAAATAGATCTTCAACTCCTTGTCGGAGTTGTCCTCGGGCGCGAGTGCTTTGTCAGTTTTGGCCATCACGATTTTGCCGGACCCCGGCGGGTTCAACCAGCGGCACTCTAGGTCCAATCGGGCGGTTTGAAAGGCCAAAGGCGGAATCCCGTTGAAAAACTGGACCGCTCCCGGCAACATTTGTCCATGCGTCTCATTTCATTTCTCATCTTGATTTCGTGGCTGGCCGTTCCTACGTCGAATCTTCGCGCGCAGGAAAAAACAGAGCCTTCATCCGACAACAAGGACCAGAAGACCGAGGAAAAAAGCAACGCCGACGAGAAGGAGCTCAAGAAGATCACCGAGCACGTGATCGAGATCAACGGCGAGAAAATCGAATACACCGCCACCGCCGGAACGATCACGCTCCGGGACAAAAAGAACGAACCGACCGCCTCCGTTTTCTACATTGCCTACGCGAAAAAGGGTGTGGAGGACAAAGCGAAACGGCCGGTGACGTTTTCCTTCAACGGCGGGCCGGGGTCCTCCTCGGTCTGGCTGCACATGGGATTGCTCGGGCCGCGCCGCGTAATTCTCGAAGCGGACGGCAGCCCGGTTCCGCCGCCGTACCGGATGGAGGACAACGAGTTTTCCATTCTCGATGACACGGATCTTGTATTCATCGATCCGGTCAGCACCGGTTACAGCCGGGCCACCAAGCTGGAGGACGCGAAAAACTTTCATGGCGTGAATGAGGACATCAGTTCGGTCGCAGATTTCATCCGGCTTTACGTGACGCGAAACGAGCGCTGGCTCTCGCCGAAGTTCATCATTGGAGAAAGCTATGGCACGACACGCGCCGCCGGGTTGACGCAGGAACTGAGTTCGCAACATCGCATGAACGTGAACGGCATCATGCTCGTCAGCAGCGTGCTCAATTTTCTGACGATCCAGTTTGCCGAAGGAAATGACCTGCCCTACCAGTTGTTCCTTCCGACCTACACCGCGACGGCCTGGTATCACAAGAAGCTTCCCGACGATTTGCAGAATCAACCGCTGACCAACGTGCTCGCGCTGGCCGAGTCGTTTGCTTCAGGAAGTTACAACGAGGCGCTCTTCGCCGGCGACGGCATCGGCGGTGAACAGCGCGCGGCGGTGCTGAATGAATACAGCCGGCTGACCGGGCTTGATCCGGACTTCGTGGATCAATCCAATCTGCGCGTGACCATTTTTGAATTCACGCGTGAGTTGCTGCGCGATGAAGGTCTGGCGATCGGGAGGTTCGACAGCCGCTACACCGGACGCGTGCGGGACCGTCGCGGTTTGGGCATGGAATACGATCCGAGCGGTGAAGCAATTTTCAGCGCTTACACGAGCACGTTCAACCATTACGTCCGCGCGGAACTCAACTTCGAGAGCGACATGCCCTACAACATCCTCACGGGCGACGTGCATCCGTGGAATTGGGGCTCCGGCAACAGTTATGTGAACGTCGCCCAGGCGCTGGCCGAGAGCATGACGCAGAATCCGTTTCTCAAAGTACACCTGTCGAACGGCTACTATGACCTGGCGACCCCGTACTTTGCCACTCGCTATACATTCAATCATTTGGGGATTGATCCCGGATTGATGAAAAATATTACACAGAACGACTACACCGCGGGGCACATGATGTACTTGAATCTGCCGGATCTTAAGAAACAGAAGGAAGATCTGGCGAAGTTCATCAATTCCGCAATTGCACGGTAAGGTTGGCAGGATTACCACGGGCCGTTCAAACACGCTTCCTTGTACCTTTTCAACCGGGAAAAGGACGTTGACGCGCCGACTTTCGCCATTAAGATGCGCCGCTTGCGTTTCTGAACCTGAAACCCCGAATTAGAACATTATGCCAGTGAAAGTTGCTATCAACGGATTTGGACGGATCGGTCGTTTGGCCTTCCGTGCCATGATTGAACAGGGCCTCGTGGGCAAGGACATCGAAGTTGTCGCCGTTGGTGACATCGTCCCGGCTGACAACCTCGCCTACCTCCTGAAATATGATTCCACCCAAGGCCGTTTTCAGGGCGAAGTCAGCCACGAAGGCGACGACGTCATCGTGGTCAACGGCGCGAAGATCAAGGTCGTCAGCGCCCGCACTCCGGCTGAACTGCCATGGAAAGAACTCGGCGTTGAAGTCGTGATCGAATCCACCGGCTTGTTCACGGATTGCGCCAAGGACAGCGAACGCTCCGCCTACGGTCACATCAAGGCCGGTGCCAAGAAAGTCATCATCTCCGCTCCGGCGAAGAACGAAGACATCACCATCGTGATGGGTGTGAACGACGACAAATACGACGCCGCCAAACATCACCTGATTTCCAACGCGTCCTGCACCACGAACTGTCTGGCTCCGGTTGTGCACGTTCTGTTGAAGGAAGGTTTCGGAATCGAAGAAGGTCTGATGACCACGATTCACGCTTACACCGCCACGCAGAAGACCGTTGACGGCCCGAGCAAGAAAGCCTGGCGCGACGGACGTGGTGCTCATCAGAACATCATCCCAGCGAGCACCGGTGCTGCGAAGGCCGTTGCTCTCGCGATTCCGGAAGTCAAAGGCAAGATCACCGGCATGGCGTTCCGCGTGCCGACGCCGACGGCGTCCGTGGTGGATCTGACCGTCCGCACGACCAAGGAAACCAGCCTCGAAGAAATCTCCGCCGCGATGAAGAAGGCAAGCGAGACCTACCTGAAGGGCATCCTGGAATACACCGAAGACGAAGTGGTCAGCACCGACTTCATCCACAGCCCGATGAGCTCGATCTTCGACCAGAAGGCGTGCCTCCAACTTAACAACCGGTTCTTCAAACTGGTCAGCTGGTACGACAACGAATGGGGTTACTCCAACCGCGTTGGTGATCTCCTGAAGTTCATGATCAAGAAAGGTCTGTAAGCACTTCGATCAATCAAATCAATTCACGAACGGCGATCCAAAACGGGTCGCCGTTTTTTTGTGCGGAACGACCGGGGGGCAAAGGAATGGGGTCACGGGAATTTCTGCAAAAACTATTCCTGTGCCCCCATTCCCTTGCCATCTGTTCCGCTCTGCCACCGCAGTACTCCACAGGGTTGAAGCCATCCAGCTAATTTGCGTAGTGCACGATATCCCCGCTTTGCGACCACTCGGAAACGCTGGGAATCGCCGTTGCGTAAACAGATTCCGCTCTCCACGCGGCGCCGGGACTCGAGGTTTAGGGAGTCAGTGAGCGGGGCTGACGGTTTCATATTTCCGTGATTGCTGTTGATCGATGACCGCCACCAACCAGTTCAATCGCTCCAATGTATTCAAGTCAGCCCGCACCAACAGACGGCCCTTCGCTTCGTCGAGAAAACACATGGATGGAGGCTCGATCTCGATCCCCGCTTGTCTGAGGCAGATGCTAAAGAGCTCCTGTCCCGAAAGCCCCTCGTTCTTCGCGTCGGTAATCCGCTTTAGGTTCAAAACAAAATCGTCCGAAGCCACGCTATAGGTGCGAGTGAAAAGCCTGGAAGCAGTTTCTTCAGTTTCCTGCTGTTCCACCGTGCCTACCTCAAGCAGATGTATCTTCTCCGCGAGACTGGAGTTCTCCACTGACAACCGGGCATTCTCTTTGAGCGCAGATTCCATCGATGCCAGTTTTCTATTCACGTCGTCAATCTCCCCACGCAGTCTCGGAATATTTGCGACGTCGTTCTTGAGTCGTTGAATCTGATCATCGCGAAGCTGAACCAGAGCCATCGCCTGCTGCCGTTTGGCGGCGAGTTGTGCGTGGTCGGTAGCCATCGCGGCTTGCTCGGTGCGCAATTGCTTGGCTTCGTCCTCCTTCACCAGATAGGTGGAAGTCCCGGTCAGGGCCGCAGCCGCAATGACGGCAGCGGCGGTTTTGAGATTAAACAGAGTCATGGAGCTTGAGGTGGTTTGAGTGATGACTGCGGCGGTGGCGGCGATGGCCGTCCCGCCGAGAACGGTTGTCGCAATGGAAGTGCCGAGCCCTGATGGAACCACCGCAGCGGTCGCGCTCGTCGGCAGTGCGGACGCCAGCCAGGCGGCAGTTCCCGTGATGCCGAGTTTGCCGAAGATGTTCCGCAGCTTTTCCAATGACCGGTTGATTCGCATGCGGGCGGCGTCTTCGCTGAGTCCAAGCTCTTGACCGACATCGCGCAGGTTGCGTTCTTCGAAGTAGCGCAGCACGAGCGCGTCGCGGTCTTCGGGTTTGAGCTGGCCCATCGCGGATTCCAGATGTTCAGCGATCACGCGGGGTCCAGGTTCGTCAGTGTTCATGGTCACGGCAATCTGTTCGCGTTGACGACGGCGTTGCTCGGACCGGATCGCCCGCAACGCGAGATGCCGGGCGGTGTGATACAACCACCCGGCGAGCGCCTCGGTGGATTCGATCTGATCCGCTTTCCCCGCGAGCGTGGTGAACGTGGTTTGCGCAATTTCCTCCGTGAGTTGCTGGTCCCCGGTGACGCGATGTGCGACGCAGAACACCATGCGAAGATGGCGGTCCACCAGATGCCGGAACGATTTCTCGCAACGGCGGGCGGCGAATTCACGGAGCAATTCCTGATCAGTCACTTCCATTTATACCCTCAAGTCCCCGCACATTGCCGAAACCGAACAGAAAAATAAAGTTTAGTGAGTCTGACTTTGTTCTGTGAGTTCGCGTGCCGCGTATCGCCGGTTTTCCAACCGGCTCGGAGCTGGGTTGCGGGACTGGCTGACTGGAAAGTCGGCGTTACATTTCGGGCTCTCCCTTTTGACGGCTTCGTTCCGCCTCAGCGTGTGCCGGATTGATCGCGGCGTCTGGCAGTGTAGGCTTCCAACACACGCCGGATTTCATCCCGCACGCGACGAAAGACATATAAATTTATCCTCGTCGGTGCCCTCGGCGTAGGCGGGATCATCGAATCCCCAGTGGTGCCGGTTCAACCGACCGGGAAACATTGGGCACGCCTGATCGGCATCGCCGCAAACAGTGATCACTGATTCCACGTCTGCGATCCAGGAAGTCGTTCATGTGTTTCGACTGATGCGTAGAAATATCGATATCGTACAAATCATCGCCATTACTACCAGGCCGAACGTGAGAGCGATGCCCGCAGGCCCGATCGTGCTGCCGGTCACGTCGTTGATGACGATCGCGCCGGGGCCCGCAAACACGAGGGAGAGGGTAACGATCACTCCTGTGGCCAACCGCTTGTACATGGCGCGGATGATGGAGAGGGGCTCTGAAGCGGGCGCGTTACAATTCGGTTGTCCAATGTTTTAAAGATCTGCGGGCTGGTCACGCGTGGGGAAAACCAGTTTCATTCTGTCGAACACCCGCTGGTCCACCGCCATAAACCGAATTATGAAAAACGTGTTTCCCCGTCTCCGAATTTTCGCCCTGATCCTCGTCGCGTTGTCGCTCATGCTCACAGCCACTGCCGCCGACAAACCGATCAACGTCATGTTGCTCACCGGGCAGTGCAGCCAGTATCACAACTGGGAATTGAGCAGCCAGATCCTGAAACGCATTCTCGATGACGCGGGCAGGTTCAACGTCGACGTCGTCACCACGCCACCCAAGGGTGCGGACATGTCGAAGTTCAACCCGGACTTCACCAATTACCAGGTTGTGGTCATGGATTACGACGGCGATGAGTGGTCCGGCCCGACGAAGAACGCGTTCGCGAAATATATTTCCGCCGGTGGCGGATTGGTGACGTTTCACGACACCGACAACGCGTTTCCGAAATGGAACGAGTGGCTTGAGATGATCGCCGTTGGTGGCTGGGCCGGCCGCGATGAATCGTGGGGTCCGAAGATTCGCTGGCGCGCTGGAGCGATGGTTCTCGACGAATCACCGGGCACGGCGACGCATCCGCCGCAACACGATTTTCTGATCGAAGTTCGCGCACCTCAGCATCCGATCATGAAGGGCATGCCGCCGAAATGGATGCACGCAAAGGACGAACTTTACAGCCAGCTCCGCGGTCCGGCGAAGAATGTGGAAGTGCTGGCAACCGCAACGGCCGACAAATCCAAAATCAAGAACGGCACGAACGAACACGAACCGATGATCATGGCCATTTCCTACGGCGACGGTCGCGTCATCCACAACACGCTCGGCCATGTCGGCCCGCGCGACAAAGAACCAATTGATGCTGTGGATTGTGTCGGATTCATCATCGCTCTCCAACGCAGCGCTGAGTGGGCGGCGACCGGCAAAGTTACGATTCCGATCCCCGCAGATTTTCCGACTGCGGAGAAGATTTCGGTCAGACAGCCCTGACGTCCGTTATTCGATTTCGCGAATGATCTCCCGAACACTAAAACTCGTCTCCGCGATCACTGTGCTGCCGATCGCGCTTGCCGCCGCGGACGCCGAACCATTCCGCGCTGCGCGTTCGGTTCACTGGGGATGGGCGGCGCCGGATTCGACGTTGTTCTACAACGAAATGGTGGTCGTAGAGTCGACGCGTGGCAGCTACTTCATGGCGTGCGGATGGAACACCGGCTACTTCGGTGTTCAGGAATTGGCGAACGGCGAGAAGGTCGCGATCTTCTCCGTCTGGGACCCGACGAAGGGAGATGATCCGAACGCGATCACACCGGAGCAACGCGTAGAGCTGCTCCACGAAGGTGACGGCGTGCGAATCAAACGCTTCGGCGGCGAAGGCACCGGCGGTCAGTGCATGATGGATTTCGACTGGAAGATCGGGCAGACGAACAAGTTCATGGTTCGCGCCACTCAAGCCGAGGGCAAAACCGCATACGAAGGACATCTCTGGATTCCGGCTGAGAACAAATGGAAACATCTGGTCACGTTTCGCACCCGTACCGGAGAGAAAAAGTTCAACGGTTTCTATTCCTTCGTCGAAGATTTCCGGCGCGACTACAAAAGCGTTCACGACACGCGCACCGCGAGATTCGGCAACGGCTGGGGGAGGACGGACGATGACTACTGGATCGCGCTGCGTCGTGGCCGCTTCACGGCGTCCGGTGCGGATTGGGAATCCAAGGAGAACATCGAGGGGCATTTGACAGACGGCTGGTTCGTCCTGAGCACCGGTGGCAGCATCTCGATGTCAATCCCGCTGCGGACCTGGGTGGAGTTGCCACCGGTTGAACTACCATAGTGATCCCGGCGGCCTGCGAAAAAACGATCTCGCAAACTGCCGTTCCGTTTCGCTGGATTCGTCGAAAACCAAGCTGCTCGTGTAGCGCAGCTATCGCACGTACGATCGTCGGGGGTTACTGTCCAAACTTCTTCAGCGCATCCAAGCCCTGTCCGACGACTCCGGCCTTGTCCTGCCAGCCGGGAAGGTATTGATCGAACACCGACCCGAGCAGGTCTTTCTGTTCGGTGGTCAGGCTGCTCTTGGTCCAGATTTTCTGGAGCGGCTGCATGGCCTCGGTGTAGTTGCCGTCTAGGACTGCGGTGGAGAGTTTCGCCACGTCGGAGTTCATGCCTTCCAAAGAGGAGAAATTACGCTCGGTCACATACGCGGCACCGGCATTGTAAACCTCCTTCGCCAGGGACGTCTGTTCCGGGGTCAGCTTCGCAGCGGCGACGCTGCTGAAGGCTTCAACCGCGTCGATGTCCTCGTTGTTCAGCAACGATTGAAGCGCGCCGTTCAACTGGTTCATCACGGTTTTGTTGCCCGCCAGGGTTTCGCCGAGTTGCGTCACCCGGGTTTCCAGATCGGTGCTGATCTTTTTCATCAGTTCATCCGTGCCGGCCTTGGTGCTCTCAACCAGCTTCTGTCAGCCGGGCGGGGGCGGGCAATGATGCGATTCGCAAAACTATTTTGGCGACGCGGCGTCATTCTCTGTCGCAAATTCGCCGGGGTGCGGTAGTATCGGCGGGATGTCATGAATACCGGATGCGGCCATTGAGTCGATACATGATGAGAGCTTATAACGGCCATCAGGAACGCTGAGACCATCGAAAATGCAGTAAACTCGAATGAACGGAGCAATCATGAAAAGAAACATCGCATGGAACTGGAGAGCCGCAATTCTGGTCGCCGGGGGCGTTTCACTGGCCGTTGCCGCGACCAGCATCAGGGCCGCATCGGATAAGGCGGTCGTAAATGTAGACAGCGGGGTGACTCAGGGGCCGCCAGCGCCTCCCGAGGGCAACCACGCTGAAACGCCGCCGGCCATTCCAGCATTGATGCCGCCGCCGTTGGAGGTGACGCCCGGCATGGAGGATATTTTCAGGATGGCGCGTTCAGGTGTTTCTGATGAAGTGCTGTCCGCCTACGTGACGAAATCGGGTCAGACCTATCACCCCACACCGGATGAAATCATCTACCTCAAAGATCTCGGGGTGGAACCGAAAACCATCGCGGCGATCATCGACACCGGAACCGGAAAAACGGAACCTGTCCGCGAGATCGCTGGCAGCAATTTCTCCCCCGCGAGCTCCGCGCCCGATTCCGCGGGGTCTGAAGTTTCGGTTGATAAAAAAGACGGCGAGACAACGGTCAATGTCACGACCCACAATCATTACGCCGCCGCGCCTCAGGCCTCAGGCGGTAGCGTTGCGGTCAGCACGCCGCCTCCCGCATCGGACGAATCCGTCGAGGAGGTGAACATGGAATATTTTCAGGGCGCTCTCTCGCCGTACGGCTCGTGGGTTTACGTGGAGGGTGTCGGAAATTGCTGGCGGCCGACGGTTGCGATTTCCAACTCGAACTGGCGTCCGTACTACGACGGCGGTCGCTGGGTCTACACGGACACCGGCTGGTACTGGCTGTCGGATTATTCCTGGGGATGGGCGCCGTTTCATTACGGTCGCTGGACGATGACCGCATCGTACGGCTGGTGCTGGGCTCCGGGCTACGTCTGGGGGCCGGCCTGGGTGGCGTGGCGGACGACTCCCACCTACAGCGGTTGGGCGCCGCTTCCGGCATACTACTACGGCGGCGGAGTGGGTGTCGGCTACGGTTACTATGGCGGCGGCTGGGGCGTCAGCATCGGTATTTCATGGGGCAGTTACAACTGGGTGCCGAACCGATATTGCTACGGATATTATCCCCGCCAGTACGCGGCTCCGTACGCGGTGAAACAGGAGATTTACAACAACTCCACAGTCATCAAGCCCACGATCATCGGCAACAACAACACGATCATCATCAACGGGCCGAACGCCACCACGATCGCAAATGCGAGTAACACCGAGATCCGCCGGATCAACGTCCGGGACGTGACCAATCTGCGCGATCCCGGCCCCAAGGATTACATCGAGAACGGCGGGCAGACTCTGGCGACGTTCCGTCCGACCATGAAACCGGCCCGGGCGGCGAATTCGACCGGCACGGTCGCCCCGGAAGCGCGGCGCGGCGCAGTATCTCCAGCAACGTCCACCGACGGCACCGCCGCGTTGGCCGGAGTCGAATCTCGCCGGACCAGCCCGGCTACCACGGGGCAGTCGAGGACGTCGAGATTGCCCACCCAGTCCGCCTCTTCGACTCAATCAACAGTCGCGCGCCAACCTGGGACGACGGTTGGAACCGTCAGCATGGAATCGGTGCGGAACTCGAACGGCTCGCGAACCACAGCGTCAACCACGCCGCGTCTCGCCGGTCAGAACACCACCATCCAGTCGAATCCGAGCTACACCACACCCGCCGCCCAGTCGACACCGATTCTGCGGGACGGCCGATCAATTCAATACAACGTTCCGGTGCGCCACACATCGCCGGTGGTGGCGGGCGGCATCAGCACCGAAACCCGCCGTTCCGTTACGACCTATACTTATCCCGGTTCAACGGCCGTCTATTCGTCCCGGCAGACGGTGAGAACTCCGACGGTTTCACGCTACAGCCAGCCGAACACGCAGGGCATCCAATCCATCAGCCCGACACGTCAACCCTCGTCAAGCTACAGCGCGCCTGCGCAGATGGAGACGTCCCGTTCGATCCGTCCGTCGTCGTCCTACACTGCGCCGACGACTTCGCGCATGACCATTCCCGCGTCGCGTCCGCCGACCCGCTCGTACACACCGAGCACCCAGTCATACACGCCACCGTCCGCCCCGGCGTCCCGTCCGTCGGTTTCGAGACCGCCGACGCAGATTCCGGCTTCGCCGAGCGTCTCCCGTCCGCCCGCGAGCAGTCCGGGCCGTGCCCCCGCGTCGCAGCCCGGCCGCAGTGGGTCTCAAGCACCGGGCCGCCGATAGGAATTGAACCATTCGATCAGAGAAAAAGCACATGAACCTGAAGTCGTACCTTGTTGCAGGAATGTCTGCCTGCGTCCTCCTGCTGACGGTCTCGCACGCTGCGGCCGCGCCGGTGACGCGGACCAATCTGTTCTCCACAGGGTTTGAATATCTGGAGGGCTTCGACCCGAGCTACCTGTTGGATGATCAGAACGGATGGGTGCATCTGCCCGTTTACCAGGGCGCCGTGAAGATCGATCTGCCTGCGGACGGCATCGTCACCAATCAATTCCCGGGCCTTGGCCAGCAGGCGTGGGTCGGTGGCGAGTTTGTCGAGGAGCCCGTCGACCAGGTTCACGTGTGGCATCCGACGATCATCGACCCGGTGCCGGCCGCCACGCCGATCATCAAGTTCAGCGTGTTGATCGATATTCAGGACTCGACGTTTCAGCGTTACGATTTCTTCCGATGGTCGGTCTACAACAGCACGACGAACCGGCTGTTCTCGATCGATTTCGACAACTTTGATTTTTCGATGGCCTACCAGCTGGACGACGAGAATTTTTACAGCATCGCGATTCCGTTCACGCCGAACGTTCCGCAGCAGCTTGAGATCTCCATGCACTTTGCCGCAAACAAGTGGAGCGCGTGGCTGGACGGCACCCTCATCGTCACGGACGCGCAGATCACCACCGCCGGGTCAAAAAAAACGCTGGGGCAGATCCGGGCGCTATGGTTGCCGGATGATCCTGATTTCCCCGGCGACAACCGGATGGTTTTCGATAATTTTTCGCTCGCCGCCGAGTCGGTGCCGACGATTCCCATCGCGCCGATGCTGCTCACGCTGGGCCGGACGACCAACGGATTCTACGCCCTTCGATTGATCGGGGAGAACGCCTGCACCTACGTGCTGGACTATTCCGAGAACGCCACCACGTGGTTCCCGATGAAGACGAACATCGCGGTCGACGGATCGTTCGACTACATGGACACCAACGCGCCCGTTCTGCCGCAGCGCATTTTCCGCGCGCGGCTGCTCTCCGAATAGCTTCTTTTCGCTTCTCTTCAACCGCCCGTTTGGCAGACTGCCCGCATGAGCAGGCGTCCAAATGTTCGGAGTGCGTTGACCATTGCGGGCTCGGACAGCGGCGGGGGAGCCGGTATCCAGGCCGACCTGAAGACCTTCGCCGCGCTCGGCGTTCACGGTGTCAGCGCGATCACCTGCATCACGGCGCAGAACCCCGGAGGCGTCCTCGGCATCCAGGCGTGTTCGCCGACCATTCTCGAACAACAACTGGAGGCGGTTGTCCCATTTGGCCCCCGGGCGATGAAGACCGGGATGCTGTTCTCCCGGGCGTTGATTGATGTGGTCGTGCGATTCGTGAATGAACACCCCCGGATCAAGCTCGTCGTGGATCCGGTGATGATCGCGACCAGCGGTGCGGCCCTGCTGAAACCTTCCGCAGTTTCCGCCCTGAAAACGCTCCTGCCACTGGCCGCGATCATGACGCCGAATGCACCGGAAGCGGAGGCGTTGAGTGGAGACGTTGTCCGGGACATCGAGGATCAACGGCGGGTCGCCCGAACCCTGTTCAAGGCGTTCGGTTGCGCGGTGCTCCTCAAGGGCGGCCACCTGAAAGGCGCTGGCGACGTGGCTGATATTTTCTATGACGGAGATGGCGAATTCCTGCTGACCGCGCCGTCGATCCGGGGGGGCGGCGCGCACGGCACGGGCTGCACGTTGTCCGCTGCCGTGGTCGCGAATCTGGCGCTCGGGCAGCCGCCGGAAGAAGCAGTTCTGCGGGCCAAGGAATTCATCACCGGCGCCATCGCTGAAGGTGCGAAAGCAGGCCGTTACCGCGTGCTCAATCCATTTTGGCGACGGCCGGGGTGGGTGGCCTGATGATGTGTATGGAACTGCGGGGGGAACGAATGGCACCGTCCCCCGGGCGGCCCCGGATGCGATGGTGGTTGGCTACGAGTTATTCTCGTCCTTCACATTGCTCGCCCGTTCGCGCAACCAGTCGTAGTCCGGATTGTTCGGTGTCAAAATAACATTGGTCGAAATATGCCGGACCGGGATGAGCGTGCGCTTGTCCTTCCATTTCTTCGATTCGACGTGGCCGTCGGCGAAAGTGA
>Ga0335398_10000209_pt1 | contig 98715 bp, 82 predicted proteins | sample BON03_FD_205742 | JGI IMG/M metagenome (GOLD analysis project Ga0335398, IMG submission 205742) | Freshwater microbial communities from Lake Bonney liftoff mats and glacier meltwater in Antarctica - BON-03 (spades assembly) (version 2) | ecosystem: Environmental > Aquatic > Freshwater > Ice >... | reverse complement strand
GCTCTCCCCTTCCATGACCATGTAACGAACCGCCTCTTTCTTGAATTCCTGGCTATGTCGTCGTCGCTTCATTTTTCAATTCTCTTTCTAAGAGAATCCCCTGTCCATTTTTTCCAGTACAGATCAAGCAACTCCTGAGCGCCAAGAAGGAGCTGCGCCTGGAGGAGGCGCTCAAAAAGCTCGACCGCTATGCGGTGGTGATCCTCGATGACATCGGCTACGTGCAGCAAAACCGAGAAGAGATGGAAGTGCTCTTCACCTTCCTGGCCGAACGCTACGAAAGGCGCAGCGTGATGATCTCCAGCAATCTGGTGTTTTCCAAGTGGGATCAGATCTTCAAAGATCCGATGACGACCATGGCCGCCATCGACCGACTCGTCCATCACTCGGTGATCCTGGAATTTAGCGGTGAGAGCGTGCGGGCCCGGAAAGCAAAAGAGAACCAGGCCGGGTGAAACCGGCGGCGAAGTTTGCCCTTCGTTCCATTGGAAAAGGGTCGGTTCTTATTATTGAAACTCTTGACTTGCAAGTCTGCCCCCGCCGTCGGCCAGATGTGCGAGTGGCGTTGATCCCGAAACCGGGCGGTACTCATGGCGGTCGTTCAAACGCGTTGACCAGAATTGATCAGTGTGATTGGGGGACCTCCGTTGCATGTTCATGAATGACTTCGTCCGCCCAAGGTCGTCCGCTCCGGACTTCTTTGGAATTAATGAAAAAATGGTCGGGGCGGGGAGATTCGAACTCCCGACCTCTTGTACCCGAAACAAGCGCGCTAACCAAGCTGCGCTACGCCCCGAACCAGTGGCTGAAAATAGACCGGAACACTTCCCCTTTGCAATGCGTATTTGTGTCATTTACGTATCACATTATTGCGGTGGAAAACTTTCCGTCAGAATCCGATCTTCACCCTTGAGCGGTCACATTTCATGTGATTAATTGCGCGTGTTCCCCCGACCGCTGGTTCGCCAGTTTAGCAGCGGCTTATCACGTCAAAAAATTGTTGTACCTAAACTAGAGATGTATAAAAACTCAGTGTCGGCAGGTGGCAACCTGCATCGTTATTCAGCACACCGAAACACGAAACCGGTTCATTTCGTATGCGTCGCTCCCGAGGCCAAAAGCGTGAGCATCATCGGAGATTTTAATCGTTGGGACGATCACAGCGATCATCCGATGGTCCGTCGACAGGATGGCAAGTGGTCCACCGAGCTTTCGCTTCATCATGGTCATCACCGGTATGTCTTTGTGGTGGACGGAAAGCGCGAGCTGGACCCGCATGCCATGGGCATCGCGCGCGATGATCTGAACGGGCGTGTTTCGCTGATGTCGGTGAGCTAGGCGGGTGTGGCGGCCCGCCTGAGGCGGTCGGAGATGCCCTTCCATTCCGCCGTCTCCGGCACGGCTTCGATGATAATCCACCGGGCACCGTCCTCGTCGCAACGGTGGAGTTCCGCGTAGAGCGCACGGGCGTAGGCCTCGGCGTCATGTGGAATCACGTGGATGCTCATCCACCCTTCGGGTGAGGGAATGTGGGTGTGGCAGATTACCGTGGTTCGCACCGGGTCGATTCCCGCTGTGCCGGTTTGAGCCAGCAAATCTTCCGTCGAATTCCACGCGAACGCCGTTAGTGTTCCCTTCGGTGCGTAATGCCTCGGAAGCTGCCCGGGGCTGCGCAACGGGCCGGACTCGTCGTGGCCCGGTTCGCGCAATTGTCCGAGCGTCGCCAACAGGCTTTCTTCGTGGATCATTCCCGGTCGCAGAATTCTGGGGGCGGCGCCAGTGAGATCGACCACAGTTGATTCGATGCCGACCTGTGATTGCCCGCCGTCGACAATCAGCTTCAACCGGTTCCCCAAACTACGCCGGACGTGCTCGGCGTTTGTCGGCGAAATCTCGTTTGAACGGTTGGCGCTCGGTGCGGCGAGTGGAAATCCGCAGGCGCGAATCACCTGTTGCATGAACGGATGCCCGGGCCAGCGGATGCCGACCGTTTCACCGTCGGCGGTCACGATGTCCGGAATCAACGACGACCTCGGCAGCACCATCGTCAAGGGCCCCGGCCAGAACGCCCGGGCCAGTCGCTCGGCGGACTCGGTCCACTCCTTCACACACGTCCGCGCCATCGCGACGTCGGCAACGTGGACGATGATCGGATTGTGCGCGGGTCGCCCCTTGATCTTATAAATCTGACTGACGGCCTCCGTCGAAAGCGCGTTGGCCGCGAGTCCGTAAACCGTTTCCGTCGGCAGGCCGACGAGGTCGCCCGACTTGAGCCGTTCAACGGCGATACCCACCGCAGTGCGAAACAGCGCGGGAGTGTGGGTGGACAGAACTTCACAGGACATAAGGCGGGAGCAAAGTAACGGCAACTCGTCCGGCAAAACAAGTCGGCGGATTTTGCTGTTCGGATCGGATTGCCTTTTTATGCTGTCGACATGCTTGCAACTCTCACAGCCAAACTGGCCGGTGGTGATTCCCTCACCCGCGCGGACGTCGCGCAGGCCGTGAAGTCGTTGACGACAGAAAACAGCCCGGCCAAGGACAAGGCGGACTTTCTTCTGGTGCTGGCTGACAAGGGGGAGACGACGGACGAGATTGCGGCGTTCGCCAGTGAGCTGCGGGAACTTTCAATCACGCCCCCGCTCGATGTTGAAACACGGGCCCGCGATATTCTGGATGTCTGCGGCACCGGTGGTGATCAGCTGGGCACGTTCAACATTTCGACGACCGTCGCTTTGGTCGTGGCGTCGGCCGGGGTCACGGTCGCCAAGCACGGCAATCGCGCGATCACGTCCAAGTCCGGCAGCGCCGACGTGCTGGAAGCGCTCGGCATCCGGATCGACCTCACTCCGGCGGAAGCGGCGGTCGCCTTAAGGGAGCACAATTTCGCGTTCCTTTTTGCGCCGCATTATCATCCCGCGTTCAAACACATCGGTCCGGCGCGGAAGATTTGCGCGGAGAAGGGGCGTCGAACGATTTTCAATTTTCTCGGACCGCTGCTGAATCCGGCGCGACCGACCTGCCAGCTGATTGGTGTTCCGCGCAGCGAACTTTGCGAACCGATGGCGAAAGTTTTGCAGATGCTGGGCATCCGTCGCGGCATGGTGGTGAGCGGAAAAGTTGGCGACAAACAACTCGACGAACTGTCGACGTTGGGGCCGACGACAATCGCGGAATTTTATCAGGACCGGGCGTTTGCTTTGAGCACGCTGGAGCCGGAGAATCTGCCGGTCGCTCCCGCGAGCGTCGCGGATCTCGCGGGCGGGGACCGTGAGGAGAACGCCGGGATCATCCGCCGGATTCTTTCGGGCGAAGATCGCGGGCCGAAACGCGACGCCGTGCTGCTCAATGCCGGTGCTGCATTCTTCGTGGTGGGCAAGACGGATTCGATTGGCGAAGGCTGGGAGCTGGCAGCGGAGCAGATTGATTCGGGATCGGCGCGGGAGAAATTAAAAACCCTCGCCGGTTAGGGCGAGGGTTTCAGCAGTGCAGTAATCGAAGAAGAAGTAAGACGACTGCAAATTATTTTCGGCGACGGAGACGGCTGGCCAGGAATACCGAACCACCCGCAAGCAAAAGCCAGGTCGAGGGTTCGGGAACCGTCCTAAGGGCGAGGCCGTCCAAGACGACATTGTCCAATCGGAAAGTGCCGGAAGGGCCTGTCGCTCCGGTTCCATAAATTCGGACTTGTGCCGAACTCAACGTGGAAAACCCAGAAATTGGTACGGTCGCGGGATAGAACGTATTCCCTGTTAACGTAGCCGTCATGCTTCCGGACGAGACGTTCAAACCGTTGATAGTAACTTCGTAGCCAGACGGTCCTGTGGAACTTCGTCGGTAATCGAACGACAGGGAGGACAAATCGAGTGCGATTCCGGGATTTGCCGTGACGGTAAATTCCCAGTATCGGTCACTTGCGTTCCAACCATTACCGCTGATGGCGTCCCCGGGGCTTCCGGTAGAAAAACCAAAAGCTACGGCGTTTCTGGAAAAGTCCGATGCCGAAACTTCGCCATCAACAAAACTCGGCGTCGCCACATCACCTTCAAAATCATAAGTCACCAACTGGGCTCCGGCGTCACCGCTCCAGGCGAGGGCCAGGAGAATTGTGGACAAAAACAACGTCTTTTTCATAACAACAGGAACAGGGATTGGCGTTCGGGATTTCATAGTTTGGTGGTCGGATTCGGCTCTGGCAAGGGTGTTCTCGGCCTAGTCGTGTGACAATCTTGCATCCCTCTGATTTTCAACCGGCTAAACCAAATTTTTGGATGTCATTATCACCGGACACAAAGCATAGTGTAGGGGAAATACGCGAACCGGCGGGAAACCGCCGATGTCTGAACCCGATATCGAGAAAGGAATAACATGGAAAATACAGAATTTAGTGAAGCCTCCGAGTCTTCACGGGATAAGATCATGTCCGATTTTAAAACTCTGATGCACGATGCGGAGGATCTGATGAAGGCGACGGCCGGTGATCTGGGCGAAAAAGCCAAGGAAGCGCGGGACCGGTTAAAGGTCGCCCTGAATCGGGCCAAGGATTCGTGTCAGGGCGTGGAGGATAAGGCTGCGGCAGGAGCCAAGGCCACTGACAAGGTCATCCGCGAGCATCCCTACCAATCCTTGGGAGTTGCTTTCGGAGTCGGGCTGTTGATCGGCGTGCTGGTCAACCGCCGTTAGCCCATGAGCGAACCGGAAGAATCCGGGCCGTCGCGCGGCCCGCTTGAGTCCGCCAAGAATGTGATCGAGTCCGTGCTGGGCCTGGTTGAACGGCGGGTTGAACTCGCCGCCGCAGAGCTTCAGGAAGAAAAGTTCCGGCTGGTCGATCACCTGTTCCGGCTTGCGGTCGTGGGCGTGCTTGGTTTGATGGCGATGTTCGTCGCGACGATTTTTGTGATCGTTGTGACGTGGGACACGGCGGCGCGGCTCTACGTCATCTTCGCGCTGGCGGCGGCGTACGGGGTGGCCGCGTGGCGCTGTTATGGGTCGCTGAAGCGGGCGGTTGAAGAAAGCCCGGATCCGTTCTCGGCGACTGTGGAAGAATTACGAAAGGACCGTGAATGGTTTCAGAAGAAAAACTGAGGCAGCTCAAAGAGGAGAAGGACCTGTTGATCGCCCAGTGTGATCTGCATCGCGGCATTATCGCCGTGGAGATCGCGCGTACGCGGCATTCGTTCGACTGGTTTTCACGCTGTTCGGAAACATTCGACCGGGTGCGTCCGTGGATTCCGCTGGCCGCACCGGTCGCCGGGTTTTTCATGATTCGAAACTGGCGGACCGTGCTGAAGTGGTCCGGTCGGACGGTGGGTTGGAAACTGCTTGGGCGGCTGATTCGTTTTTGATCGAACGCCGACACGAAAAAGCCCGGGAGTGATCCCGGGCTTTCGTCGTTAAGAGGGATTCACTTACTGCTGAGGATCAACCGGCGCCGATTCCGTGGCCGGCGGGGTGGTGGTCACAGGTCCTGAGGGACGGCGGCGGGAGCTGTCTTCACCGGAGTGGCCTCCAGCTGTTCCTTCACAATGATGCTGTTGCGATTCGCGCTTTTCGTGTAGAGCAGTGACAGGACGATCACCAGGACGAAGAACATGATGGCTGCCCATTTGGTTGCCTTCGTGAGGACGTTGCCCGCGCCAGAGCCGACCAGTGCATCGACGGCGCCGCCGCCAAAGGCCGCGCCGCCGAGGCCTGCTTCCTTTTTCGGCAGCTGCATGAGTATGAGCAGACCGAGAAACAGGCAGTCGAGAACAAGAAAGAAGGTGAGAATGTAGATGAGGATATCCATGATGATTCGTTAAATAATGTTTTTGATGATGTCACCAAAGCTGCGTTCTTCGAGGGACGCACCGCCGACCAGTGCGCCGTCCACGTCGGGCTGGCTCATGAGTTCGCGGGCATTTGCGGGCTTCACACTGCCGCCGTACTGGATGCGGACCTTTTTCGCGGCGGCTTCGCCAGCGATGTTGCCGATCAGTTTCCGGATGAACGCGTGAACTTCTTGGGCCTGGGCGGAACTCGCCGTCTTACCGGTGCCGATCGCCCAGACAGGTTCGTAGGCAATGATCGTTTCTTCGATCTGTGTCGGGGTCAATCCCGTGAGACTGCCGCGGACCTGATTCTCAACGACTGCGTTGGTCCGGCCGGATTCGCGGTCTTCGAGCAGTTCGCCGACGCAGACAATTGGTTTAAGCGAGGCGGCATGGGCGGCGGCGGCTTTGGCGGCCACCAGTTCGTTGGACTCTTTCTGAAACTGACGACGTTCGGAGTGACCGAGGATGACGTAGTGGACGGACAGGTCGCGCAACATGCCGGCGGCAATCTCGCCGGTGTGGGCGCCGTAGCTGTGCTCGCTCATGTTCTGGGCACCCAGCCGCATGTTCGAATCGACGATGGCTTTCGAAACCTCGCTCAGCGCGGTGAACGGCGGGCAGACGACGATGTCCACTTCCTTCACGCCCTTCGTTTCGAGCTTCAACCCGTCCAACAGGTCGAGGGCGTCGGCAACGGTTTTGTTCATCTTCCAGTTGCCGGCAATGATCAGTCTGCGTTCTTTTTCCATACGTTTGCTATCGAATCTTTAAAGCTGTTAAAAAAATTATTTGTCCGTCAGCGCGGCGACCCCCGGCAGTTCGTTTCCTTCGAGAAACTCCAGGCTCGCTCCGCCGCCGGTGCTCATGAACGTGACCTTGTCACCGAGACCGGCCTGGTTGATCGCCTTCACGCTGTCGCCTCCGCCGATGATCGATTTGGCACCGTTTTTCTGGGTCGCGTCCACCACGGCCTGGGCCACGGCAAACGTTCCTTTTGAAAACCGTTCGTCCTCGAAAATGCCCATCGGGCCGTTCCAAAGAATCGTCTTCGCGCCGGCGATCACATCGCTGAACGTCTTGGAAGTGGCCGGACCGATGTCGACGCCTTCGAGGTCGTCGGGAATGTTGGGCTCGGTATTGATCGAAGGATCGTGCAGCTCGATGATGTTCTTGCCCTTTTTGTTCAGCTTGTCCGTCTTGACCGGGCGGGCGACGACGTTGTCGCTCGGGATCAGGAACTGAATTTTCTTTGCGGCGGCCTTTTCAACGGCGGCTTTTGCGACATCGGTTTTGTCCGGTTCCACCAGCGATTTACCGACCTTCAGGCCTTCGGCCAGCTTGAACGTGTAGGCCATCGCGCCGCCGATCAGAATCGTGTCCGCCTTTTCGAGCAGGCGATCAATGACCTTGATCTTGTCGGACACTTTCGCGCCGCCGAGAATCACCACGAACGGGCGGGCAGGGGAGTCGAGTTCATCACCGAGAAATTTCAGTTCGAGTTCCATCAACAGACCGGCGGCGCATTTTCCACCGCGAGCGGCGATGACGCTGGCGATTCCGGCGGTCGAAGCGTGTGCCCGGTGCGCCGCGCCGAATGCGTCGTTCACATAAATGTCGGCCACCTTCGCCAGTTTCTCGGAAAACGCCGGATCGTTGGCTTCTTCTTCGGCATAAAAGCGGGTGTTTTCCAGCAGGAGAATATCGCCATTCTGAAGTGCCCCGGCCGTCTTCTCGACTTTTTCGCCGATGCAGTCGTCGGTGAACGCGATCGGACGTCCGATCAGATCCGCCAGTTTTGCAGCGACCGGCTTGAGGGACATGGTGGGCTCGACCTTGCCGTCCGGGCGACCGAGGTGGGCGGCTAGGATGATGCGGGCGCCGCCTTTGATCAGCAGATCGAGCGTCGGCAGCGTGGCACGGATGCGGGTATCGTCGTTGATGACCATCTGACCGTTTTGTTCGGCCATCGGTACATTGTAATCAACTCGTACAAACACACGTTTGCCGCGTATATCAAGATCGTTAACTGTCAGTTTTGCCATAGGGACTCAGCACAAAGGACGGGGAGAATAGCGAAGACAGCCACCGAGTCAAACGGGGAATTCGACGTGAAAAAATGTGGTTTTTTTACCATTCCCGCGCCCGGACCCTCATTGCCTACTTTACACCCCCGGTACGGCTGACTAACGTCCGGTCATGCCGTCGCCCTTTGACCCATCTGATTTCGAAGACCACGAATACAAGGCCGCCCAGGAAGCCCCGTATCGTGGCCCGGAGGAAGTGTCCGGATCGCCCGCGACCCGCCCGCCCACGCGGGACGAGGTGGATTCGCAGGTCGGCGAGATGCAAAAACGCCTTTCTGATCTAAAGCGGCAGCAGGAAAATCTGGAGCGGCAGCGGACGCAGTTGGAGGAAACGCGGCGACGTCAGGCGGAATTTGAAAACAGCCGCAGTGAACTGCTCGAACAACTGACCCGCGGCGTCGGCGTGCTCGAGGAAAAGGAACTGGATGCCCGTCGTGAAGTCGATGCGATGGCCCGGGCACTCGAAGATCTCCGGCTGTCGCTGAGCAAGATCCAAGGCCTGCGCGAGGACAGCTGGAGCTCGGAGAACATACAGATCGAGCTGACCCGTGCGTTGACCACGCTGGAGAACGCGCGGATGGAATGGCACTCGGTTCGGGTAAAATTTCCCGACGTGGACCGGACTCCAGAAGAAGCCGAGGAAGCGGCGCAACATGCCGCGCGCGCCGGCAATCCGTTTCTTCAACCGCAGGACTGGCCGCAGCTGTTCCGGCTGGGCATCGCGCTGACCTGGCCGCTCGTGTTGTTGGGGATTGCGATCGTCGTCGTCCTGATGTTCGCGCTGCGCAATTAAGATTTGGCCGATCAACATGGGTCTGTTTGGCAAAAAGAAAAACCCTCTCAAGGACCGCGAGAATTCTCTGAACGCGGAAATTGAGAGTTTGGAAGATCAGATCCACCGGCTGAATTCCGTACTCGATAAGGCGGCGAAAAGTGCCGATGCAAAATCTGCGGCGCCGCTGGCCGCCCGGGCTGCCGATCCCGGACGAAAACCCGTCTCGCCCGACGGTGATCCCGTGTTCGAACCGGTCGATCAGAACCGGTTGCACGACACGAAAATACCGAACCCGTTTTCCAAAACCAAGGAACCCCGTTCGATCCAAACCGAGGGTTCCGTTTCGTTCTGGGAAAAGCTCACGCGGTTTTTCCGGGGACCGACAAGCAGCAATCCGAGGCTGGTGAACTACCTCGCGGCGGGAAACATTCACGGACTGCGTCCCCTCCGTTACGAAAAACGAATCCACCGAAACCGCACGCTGCTCTGGGTCGGCATCCTCCTCGTCGCCCTGATCGGCCTGATCAAGATGCTGATCCGATAGCCCGGCCCGCGCCGCTCAGTCGAGCTTCAGCAGCTCCCGCTGCCATTTCATCAGAAAGTCAACGGCGCGGTTCTCGTTCTGCGCGACCGACAGCATCGTGGCTTTGCTGGCGACGAGTGTCGGATCCAGCTTAAGTTTTTCAGCCTGTTGATCCCGGACCTGCCGCAACTTGTCGAAACGCGCCATGTCGCTGTCAGTGGCGCGGTTGCCGGTGCGTTTCTTTTGCTGAGGACACTCGGCTTCTGGCAATTCAACACCTGCTTCGTATGCCTCCTTGAGTCCGGTCTTCCGGCGGGCAGTCAGAAATTTGGCGAGACGCGGGCCGCGTTCGGGATGCTGTTCGGCCTGTATCGCACAGCTGATGATGATTTCGTGCGGCAAAATATAATAGGGAGGCCGGTTGCTGTTGATCGCCTCCTCCTCCCGCCAAAGCCAGATCGACCTGAGCACGGCCAGTCCACGCGGCCTGAGTTTGCTGCTGCCTTTCAGGCGCCAGACGCCGTCCAGATCCCGCTCGTCGGGCCTGGCCGCCTCGAGAATCAAACGCTGGCAATACTCCCGGTGCCAATCGGTGCGACCCAATGTTTTCAGTTCCTTGGTGAGCGCGTCGACCAATGGTTTGAGATAGTGGGTGTCGTTCCGGGCGTAGGTTTCCATCCGTTCGGTCAGCGGACGTTTGCCCCAGTTTGCCGTCTGCGAAGTCTTTTCGAGTTCGACGCCGAGATATTTCATTACCAAATCCCGCAGGCCGAACGTCGTGTTTCCGACCAGCCGGCCCGCCAGCATCGTGTCAAAGATGTGCTTCGGAACAAAACCATACTGCCGGCGCAGCAGACGGAGATCGTAGTCAGCTCCGTGAAAAATCAATTCGCGGTCCGCCAACGCCTCCCAGAGCGGTCCGAGATCGAATCCCGCCAGCGGATCAATCAGGTAATCGCCTGATTCCAAGCCGATTTGCAGCAGGCACACCTTTTCCGGATACGCGTGGCGGCTGTCGGCCTCCGTGTCCATGGCGATCCATTTCGCCGATTCCACTTTGGGCAGAAATGCCTGCAACAACGCTTCCGTATTTATCACGGGCGGATAGATAGAGTAACAACAGCCCGCACAAAAGCCGAAAAACATCGATACCGACAGTTTTGCTCTGGTTTGAACGGATCCAATAGTGTGGAGAATCTCGTTCCGAAGCATTTTTCACCCGGCGGGGTCATTACAATTGGCAATTGGAGGAGCCGTCGGATTGCGATTCGGACCCGGGATGCTCCAACCACTTTGCCCGGGCTGGGTCTCATCTTCCTTTCCCAGTTCCACCAAATAAGAGACAGGCGGCCGCCTCTGACAGCGACCGCCTTGTCAGCCAGGTGAAGTCTGGCTCAAACGTCTCTAACTATCGGACCTCCTTCAGACACCGTCTCTGTTCCAGGCGATATCTTTTCTTGTCCGACAGACAGCGCCACTGGCGGCGATTCCAGGCACTCACCTGATGTCACCAGCGGCGGCTGCCGTCGGTTGTTTCCGCCGCCAGGTTTCCCAACTGGCAGCGAGATTGTTGAGCCCGCGTGGTGGAGTTGCCGCGGCCGGTTGCAGGTGTTCGTTATTGGCGAACGAGCTGAAAGACACACTATTATTCAACTCGTTCAACGGCCCCTCCTGCAACCGGCTCGGCCATTGCCCACACAGGCAAATTGTTCAACCACGATGCGGACGGTGTCGCGGTCATTCTCGTCGTCTTCCATGTGTCCGTTACCGTTGCCGGGGTTCAAGGATGATCGGGTAAAACCTTCTCCGGCCCTCAAGAGTTTTGCTCTCCGGCGTAGGCGGATCAGGGAAAAATCTCCGGTCGAAAGCGGGTTCGGATAATCGATGGTGAAACCCGACTGCGCCCGGATGGGCTGTCCATCAAAGCGGGCGTACGGAAGGCGCGGATCACTCATGCAATCCAGTCGGATGATGCGTTGAATCTGCGGGACTTCGTCAGGGTCCGGCGTTTCATGCCCGGCGTGCGTTTCCAATGAAAACGCCACGGGCAAGGCCCAACTGCAGCAGAGTGACTGGCGATTCGGATTCATCATCTTTTCATGCGTGATCCGCTCGTTTGGTTTGGGTTGACGGAATAGGTTCTCAGCGGGGGAATGTATCCAGAAGAGGCCGGACGAATCATGGCCGGGGAAGGTACGGAGGCAGTCGTGGCGTCAAGCCACACTTCTTCTACGACGGGAGGGAGCAGGCGATGGATCAACTGCTTGATCCAATGTACGCGCCCCAAGTGACGCCAATTCGATACCCCAATATCAAACCATCGGTTCATACGACAGACTTACTTCTGCGCCCGCGTTGTCCCATCACGACTGAAGGATGCCCCCATCCTCAAGTCTACAGAACACCCCTGTTCTGTGACGGGTCGGAAACGCGACCTGGGCGAACAATTTCCGAGTAACTGAGTGGTGCCAATCTATGGGTGAAACGGGCTTTGTCCAGTAGAAGTTTTAGATGGATCTCTTCGCTCTGAAAATTTAATTCAAGGCCCCGCCACAGCTGCTCCCGCTGCCGGCCGTGCAGGCCAGACAATGAATCCCGGTTTCGATTTTCCGGTCATTCAGCGAGGCGGGCGTGACGTCCCAAAGATGGAGCGGTTTGCCGTTGCATAGCTGCATTTTCAACATCTGGTTGAAGTCGCAATCGTAGACCTCACCCATCCAGCCGATGCTGATGGTGTTGCGGCACATCAAGCCGTCGACGGCGGAAGGATTGAAATTATTGGCGAGCAGTTGGAGGTATTCGTCCCATTGGCCGTGCCGGCGCAAATCTTCGGCAAACCGCGCGATGGGCTGGTTCGTGATGGCAAACAGCCGGTTGAATACGATGCCAAATTCGCGCACCAACACCTCTTTGTAGTCGGCTTCCAGCTCGGCCTGCGGTCCGGGCAGTTTTGCTCCAAGCGGGTTGTAGACGAGATTCAACGGCAATCGCGTGCCGTAGCCGACGGCGTTCAACTTGCGGAGCGCGGAAATGCTTTTCTCAAACACGCCCTCACCGCGTTGCGCGTTCACGTTGTCCGCCGAATAACAAGGCAACGAAGCCACCACCTCCACCTCATGTTTGGCGAGGTAATCAGGCAGCCAGGCGAACGATTCAGTTTCGATGATCGTCAGGTTGTTGCGGTCAATCACGTGGCAACCACTGCTCCGGGCGGTCTCGACCAGGAAACGAAAATGCTCGCTCAACTCCGGCGCGCCTCCCGTGATGTCCACCGTCTCCGGTCGATGCTCTTTGATCCATTCGCCCACCCGTTGCGCGGTGTTGGCGTCCATCATTTCCGTGCGCCATGGAGCCGCGTCCACGTGGCAGTGCGTGCAGGTCTGGTTGCACTTCCGGCCGACGTTGATCTGCAACGTGGTCAATCGGTCACGCCGAAGAGTTAATCCGTGCTCGGCGAGTCGTTGATCGAAACGGTTCATGTTGTGAATTGTCGACCTGCCAAACCCTGTGCCCGTGACGTTGCGACCGTCAGAATCAGCATCCGCTTCCCCCGTCGCAGCACTGGCTGGCCGTTGAGGTCGCGGCGTAGCCCGTTCCTTTTGTTTCGCGAGGATGGCGGATAGTGGCTCGGCCACAGTCGTATGGTTGCGCGTTTTCAGGGTTCACCGGTACGCGCGGTTCGATGAATTCAAAATGTTCGACGTAGGGAGATTTGGCGAACAGTTGAAAGGTCTTGTCGCATACCGCCGTCCGGTCACCGCGCCGCAAACGGTGCCCGTCATCATCCAAAACCTCGCGAAACGGACCGCGATAAACCACTGCTTGGTTCAGTTCCCAACACGCGCCCTGCTTGCCCTTGAACGCCTCGACGGTGACGGAGCGAAACTCGATTCCCTCAACGGTCTGCCACGGTTGCGCGTCGCGCTTGAGCAATCGCACACCGTAAAACCCGGCTTCCTCAAACGCCTTCAGGAATTGATCCTCGCGCCACGCACCGCTGATGCAGCCGCTCCACAACGTCGGGTCCTGCTGCATCGCGTGCGGCACATCCTCGTCGCTGACGATGTCCGAGATGACGGCGCGCCCACCGTTGCGCAACACGCGAAAAATTTCCGCGAACAGTCGTTGCTTGTCCACCGACTCGACCAGATTGAGGACGCAGTTCGAGACCACCACGTCCACGGACTCGGTTTCAACGAGCGGCTGTTTGACGCTAAGATCCGCCGCGAGATCCTGGGCGCGAAGAAAGGTGTTGGCATCGGCGATCGGGTTTTTCTTCAACTCCGCGTCAAGGAGGTCAAGATCAAGCCCAAGATCCTGGATGCGGCCCTTGCGGAACTCGACGTTTTCATAGCCGAGCCGTTCGGACACGATGGGCGCGTTGCGTCGCGCGACTTCTAGCATGTCGTCCGTCATGTCCACGCCGATGACCCGGCCCGTCGGCCCGACGACCTGCGCGGCGATGAAACAGATTTTTCCGGTGCCACTGCCGAGATCGAGCACCGTTTCTCCGGATTTTAGGAACCGGCTTGGATCGCCGCAGCCGTAGTCCTTTTCGATCACCTCGCGTGGGATGATTTTCAGGAGGTTGGTGTCGTATTCCACCGGACAGCAGAGTGCTGCTTCGGGGGCTTTGGCCGCCGCCGCGTAGCGGGTGCTCACGGAGGACTCGGAATTCAATTTGGTTGGCTGGTTCATTTGCGGGATTTGAAAATGGGTGTTGGACGGACTGAATGCGGCCAGTCCGTACGATAAGCAAACATGTCTTGAAGGGCTCGCTCCGGCGTTTCATCGGGCGTGCCGTCACCTGCCTGAGCGGAGTGCCTGTTCAATTCTATCGGAATCATGAAGGTCGGACACCCCGCCGCCCGCATTATTCCGCTCCGCGATAGGAGTTGTTCGATGGTTTGCGTTCGAGGGGGTGTTGGCTACCTTACTTGTCCGGCGCCTAGGCAATGCCACTTGTAGGTGACCAGTTCGTCGAGTCCCATTGGACCTCGGGCGCCGATCTTGTCGGTGCTGATCCCGATCTCGGCACCCATTCCAAACTCGCCCCCATCGGTGAACCGCGTGGAGGCATTCCAGTAAACGGCGGCGGAATCGACTTCCTGTAAAAACTTATTCGCCAGTGTTTCGTCCGCCGTGACGATCACGTCCGAATGGCCAGACCCGTGCGTGTTGATGTGCGCGATGGCGTCGTTAATTCCGTCAACGATCTTCACGTTGAGAATGTAGTCGTTGTACTCGGTTTCCCAATCCGGTTCGCAGGCGGCCCGGATGGTGGTCTGCGGATTGTTGAGTTTGGACTGGAGAATGCCGAGAGCGGAGGCGTCGGCGCGCAACTCGACGTTATGCGCGGCCAGGCCGGGATAGACGGCGGGCAGGAAGGTTCCGGCGATTGATTTGTCGACCAGCAGTGTTTCGGCGGCGTTGCAGACGGACGGGCGCTGGCACTTGGCGTTCACCACGATTTCGACGCCCATTTTTTCATCGGCGGCACCGTCCACGTACACGTGGCACACGCCCTTGTAGTGTTTGATGACTGGTACTTTGCTGCATTCGGTGACGGCGCGGATCAGCCCTTCACCGCCGCGCGGCATGCAAAGATCAATATAGCTTGTCAGTGATAACAATTCAGGAATCGCAGCGCGGTCCGTCGTCGGCACAACCTGGATGGCGTGTTCCGGAAAGTTTGGGAGGACCTTGCTCGCGGCCCGGACCATGACGTCGGCGATCATCCGGTTGGAGTTGAGCGCCTCCTTGCCGCCGCGAAGAATCGTGGCGCTCCCGGCCTTGAAGCAAAGGCTCGCGGCATCCGCGGTCACGTTCGGGCGGCTCTCATAAATGATGACCACCACGCCAAGCGGCGCGGTGATTTTGCGGAGCTTCAATCCGTTCGGGCGCACCCGGTCGTCGAGGAGTTTTCCAACCGGGTCGGGCAGTCCGGCGACTTCACGGATGCCGTCCGCCATGCCCGCGATCTTCTTTTCATTCAGTTCCAGGCGTTCGAGCATGGCCGAGGAAAGGCCCATGCCGGACGCGATCTTCAGGTCCGCTGCGTTGGCGGCGAGGATGGCCGGTGCCGCCGAATTAATCGCGTCCGCCATGGCCAGCAGGCACGCATCTTTTTGCTGGCGGGTCAGCGTGGTGAGCTGGCGGGAGGCGATTTTGGCCTGTTTTGCCAGCGCCGTCATTTGTTCGGTCAACGACATGCGCGGCACGATAGATGAAAAATCGGGAAGGAAGAACAGATTTTTCTCCGTCGGGCGTCCGGATGAACAAAGGCAACGAATTGATGTTCAAAAAGTTGCAATTTTCGACTGGCCGACCGAAAGGGGATTCTGAGAAGGTCCCCCCTCTCGACGGACATGAACCTTGGTGGTTTGCCGGCCTGCAAATTCCGGCGGCACCGTTTGACACCAACTCAAACCACTTATTCAACACCAAAATTAGATGATGATAAAACGAAGTGTTAGCACCAACGCCCTTGCTGTGTCAGCCGTTCTTTGTGGAACGATGGGGATGACGTCGGCCGTTCATTCCCAGGACGCTGCAGCTCCTGCGAAGGATGCTCCCGTCGAAGTACAGAAAAAGGAAGAACCGAAAAAGTGGACCCAAACCGCAGGGCTTGGCCTCACGTTGACCGGCGGAAACAGCGATACGCTGTTGTTCACGGCGGACTACGGAGCCGTTCGGAAATGGGGTGACAATGAATTTGGTGTCGGTGTGGCGGGTGGTTACGGTGAGTCGGACGACGTGGTGAACAACAACTTCGTGTCGGGGTTTGCCCAGTACAATTACCTGTTCGGCCCGAAGAAACGCTGGTTCGGATTTGGCCGTGTCGAGGGGAATCACGATGAGATCTCCGACATCGCCTACCGTGTTCCAGCCAACGTCGGTTTGGGTTACTACTTCTTGAAGCAGGGAGTTGACGGAAATAAAAAGATCAACCTGGCAGCCGAGGTCGGTCCCGGTTACGCTTGGGAAAAGGTGGGAGGAATCACCGACAGCTACGCGACGATCATTATTGCGGAGCGCTTCAATTATCAGATTAGTGAGAAAACACGATTGTGGCAGTCCGCAAATTACACTCCATCGCTCGAAAAGTTCGACAACTACACTGTGTATGCGGAAGTTGGTGTCGAGACCCAACTGGTCGGAAATCTTTCCATTCGTTCCGTGTTCTCCGATTCCTACCGGAGCCAGCCTGCCGCCGGTCGGGAGAGCAACGACTATAAATTCATCACCTCGCTGGCTTACAATTTCTAAATTGAAACCAGACGAAGCCAAAAACTTACCATGGAAGAAACTAATCCAGCTGTTCAGATCAGCATTCCCAAGGACCTGACGGAGGTGTCCGCCCTCGCTCAAAAAGCGCAGGACCTCGCGATGGAACACGGACCGAAGCTCCTCATGGCAATCGGCATTCTGGTTGTCGGCATTCTGGTCGCGAAAATATTGCGTGCTGGAATCCGCAAGATGTTGGGAATGAGACATGTCCCGCCGATCGTGGCGTCTTTCGTCACCAACATTGCCTATATCGGCATGCTGGCCTTCGTGGTGATCGCCGCGATGCAGGCGATCGGGATCGCCACCACGTCGTTTATCGCGGTACTCGGTGCGGCCGGTCTGGCCGTCGGTCTCGCGTTGCAAGGGTCGCTCTCGAACTTTGCGGCCGGATTCATGTTGGTCATCTTCCGTCCGTTCAAACTCGGTGACTTCGTTGACGCCGGAGGGACCACCGGTGTGGTGGAGGAGATCCAGGTGTTCAACACGATCTTGAAGACTCCCGACAACAAGAAGGTGATCGTTCCGAACTCCAGTATCACCGGCGGCAACATCATCAACTTCTCGGCCCACGACAAACGGCGTGTCGACTGGGTGTTCGGAGTGTCCTACGGCGACGACATCGACAAGGTGAAGGCTACGATCCGGCGAGTTGTGGAGGCGGACAAACGCGTGCACAAGGATCCGGCCGTGTTCATTGTGCTCAGCGCGCTTGGCGACAGCAGCGTGAATTTCACCGTGCGCGCCTGGGCGAATTCCGCAGATTACTGGGGCCTGTTCTTCGACATCAACGAAGCGATGAAGAAGGCGTTTGACGCGGACGACATTTCCATTCCGTTCCCGCAGCGCGACCTTCACGTGTTCCAGGAAACGAAGTAGTCTTCTCCGGTAGATTCAGTTTCTTCAACAACTGCCAACGGCCGAAAAGCGCTGGCAGTTTTTTTATGTACGGATCTCGTCGTACGGAAATTATTAGCCGGTTTGCCCGGACAAATTTGCCGCATCACAATTGTGTGTTTCCGAAAAACATGGGTTAAAGTTTCGTAACCCGTTTTCAATCAACGGTCTTTAATCGATGGCATTGTCGGTGCTAGGTCGCCACCAGCATTGACATCATGAAAACGGCAGAACTAAACGAGCTATCACCGCTCACGATAAAATCGGAAAACGTTATCGAGCTTCCGTCCGGCCTTCTGGGCTTCGAGCGGATCAAAAAGTATGTGCTGCTGTCGACGCCCCAGGAGGCGCCGTTTCTGTGGTTGCAGATGCTGGATGACCCGAACCTAGCCTTCGTCGTCGTCTCACCGTGCGCCGTGGTCGCGGATTACCAGCCCGAGATCAGCGACGAGGATTGTGACTATCTCGGCCTCCAATCTCCGCAGGACGCCATCGTTTTCAACATCGTGACCACGCGACCGGATGGCAAGGCCACTGTGAATCTCAAGGGACCGATCGTGATCAATCGCTTCACGCTCACCGGCAAACAGGTGGTTCCCAAGAATGCCGCCGACTATTCGCTCACCCACGAGCTGGTCGACGCCAACTGATCCATCCCATGTTAATCCTTTCCCGCAAAACCAACGAAAGCATCGTCATCGACGGACGGATCACCGTGAAGATCGTCCGGCTGGACGGCGACGTTGTGAAAATCGGCATCGAGGCACCCCGCGACGTGCCGGTGCATCGACAGGAAGTGTACGACGAAATTCAGCGCAACAACAAGGAGGCGCTCACCACCAAAACACAGGGTGTGCCCCGGCTGAACGTCAAGAAGTCCAACACTGGAGAATCTCAGGAAGGCCTGGTGGTTGTGTCATCCAAATGACGCCGCCCGGCACGGAACGCCAAACAAGTAACAAGTAACAACCACCAAGAAAACCATGGTCATCAACACGAACATACAGGCACAGGCTGCGGCCTCAAACCTGTCCACCAGTACGAGCATGCTGAGCAAGTCGCTCGCGCGATTGAGCAGTGGCTCCAAGATCGTCAACCCCGCCGATGACGCCGCCGGCCTCGCTGTGGCCTCCCGGCTCGACGCGCAGATCAAGCGGCTCGGTGCCGCAAAATCGAACGTCGGCAACGCCATCTCCTTCACCCAGACCCAGGACGGGTATTTGAAGAAGGTTGCCAAGGCTTATGATCGTATGAGTGAACTCGCGATCCTCGCGCAGGACATCACCAAGTCCGACGCCGACCGCTCGCTCTACAACTCTGAATTTTCCCAATTGCAGGCCTACGTCACCAACACGGCCGACCGCGATTTTAACGGAGTCAGCCTGTTCTCGACGACAGCGCTGAACGTCACCATTGATTCCGAAGGCGGCACGTTCACGATGAACGGCATCGATATGGCCGCCAGCCAGTACACGAATGCGATCTCCGGAACCACCGACATTACGACCACCGGCACGGCCATCACAGCACTCGGATTCGTCAAAGCCGCGATCACGAAACTTGCTGAAGACCGCGCCAGCATCGGTGCTTATCAAAGTCGTCTGAACCTGACCTCCGAACAACTCATGGTGAGCAAGGAGAATCTCGCCGCCGCCAGCTCCGTCATTCAGGACGTCGACGTTGCCGAGGAATCCACGCAGTTCGCGCGCTACAACATTCTTGTCCAATCCGGCACCGCGATGCTCGCCCAGGCCAACCAGCTTCCGCAGAGCGTTTTGCGACTGCTCCAGTAAACGGGCGTCCCAATTGATCGCATGGATGCACAATGACCCACTCAGTTCCATTTCATAAGGCGGACGAAACAGACGACTGTTTTTTGAAATCAAACTGACCGATCCCGGACCTCTTCCGAAAGGAAGCCAGGTCCGGTCGGCGTTTATGGACCGCAAGTATTCATCCGGAAAAGCACTGCCTGGCCGACCCTTCTCATGACCGAAAACCAAACAACCAACACGAGCCGCCACGAACAACACGTCGATCCGGGTGCCATTCTGGCCGGGGCCGAGGACTACGTCGTGGTGCGCATGTCCGCGGAGTTTCCCGCATATGAGACGCACTCCGATGTGGACTTGCTGTGCGGCGATCCGTTAAAAATACTGGGCCACATTCTGCGCCGGGCAAAGACCTACGAAGACCGTGGATTCAAAGTGGAAGTTTCGGCAACCGGGTGGCAGTTGCACGTCGATTTTTTTCCCCCGAAGGCCAATCGACTGGATTTTCGTTTCGATCTGATCGGCGGTTTTGAATCGTTTAACAAGGTTTCGATTGCGCCGGATTACGTGACCGCGATCTTGAACCGCAAACGGAAGGTGACCCGGGACGGCCGCACGTTTCTGATCCCCGACGAAGCGGATGATCTGGCGCTGCGACTTCTGGAATATGCAGAGAACATCGACTCCCGTCCCGACAAGGTAAAGCATCTGAAGTTCGTCCAAAGTGCTTCGAATCTCGGTTATGTTGACCGGCTCAGAACGTTCACCAATCTGGAGGTGACGAGATCGGGTGAAACCATTTCTTGCTCGATCAAACCGATCAGGGCCGAGTCCGTGAAACCGGATTCACGAGGCGCGAACGATTATTATCAGCTTTCAAAAACATGCCAGGTGCCGGATCTGGCGGTGTGTTACGAATCGTTGTTCGGCCGCAGAAGCAACGGCCGCTTCGTGGAAGTCGGCGCGTTTGATGGCGAGTATGTGAGCAATACGAGCGGACTGGCGGACCAGGGCTGGACAGGGCACTACATTGAGCCGGTCCCTCAATCCGCCGAAAAATATCGCGTCCGTCATGCGAACAATCCGCATGTCACGGTTTCCAACTGCGCGATTGGTGCCCGCCGGGAACGCATCCAAATGCACGTGGGTGGTCCCCTCTCGACCGCGATCGCGGCCATGCGAAATCATTTTGAAACGCTGTCGTGGGCAAAGGGGACATTTCAGAATGGTGAAACCGTCGAGGCCGAGCAGTTTACGCTGAACGAGTACCTGACCGCCGAAAAAATCGAGCCGGGATTTGATCTCATGGTCATCGATATCGAAGGTGGCGAGTGGGCCGCCCTCGAGCCGTTCGATATCGCGCACTGGCAGCCGCAGATGGTCATCATTGAACTGCACGATCAGAATCAGGATTACACTGTGATCCACGACCAATGTGCGAAACTGGTGCGATACTTTGAGCAGCGCGATTATCTCCCGATTTTTAAGGACTCCACCAACACCGTGTACGTCCGGCGCAAAAAGTTGATGACGCGGTGTGAACGCATGGATTACCTGATGGTCTGGGGCCACGGTCTCGCCCATACAGACGAGATCATGAACATGATTCGAATCCGTCGTGAGCTGGAAATCATTGCCGTTCACAAGAAGCAGATCGAGGACATGCCACAGTTCGTGGAGGATCTCTATGCGTGTGACACGGTTCCGTACGAACATCTCCAGGAGAAAACCAAGTATCTGCTGACCATTCCACAGGACGCGCTTTTCATTCTCGTTCGCAACCACAACGCGCAGGAAAAAATGTACGGTGATGGCGAGTTCCGGCACATCCAGTGCGCCCTTATCAAGGACGTGAAGGAAGAGGTGCGCAACGCCTTCAATCCGCGTTTGAACGGCAAACGTACCGAGGACCACGTCATCCACGGTTCGGATTACGAAAGCCATGTTGTCCATGCGTTGCAGGTCTTTGGCCTGCCAACAATGGAGCACTATCTCCGGCAACCGAACAGCCGCTTCAATCTGCCCTATCATCTCGAACCGTTTGAAGCCTGCCAGGTAATCGATGTGCCGCTGAAACAACTGCGAGCTCGAATTCTCGGGCGCGGGTCAGTGCCGATCGACCAGACCCCGCATTTCGACTACGTCACCGGCGATTCAGCGAGTTATATCAACTACCACCACCAACATCTTGGAGTGGCGTTGACGGATGACCATTTTCCGGCTGCGTTCGATCGTTTGATCAACGAGTTTGATTTTAATTTTGATGTCGGTTCCGCCAAGCCCGGCCATCCCGTCGTGCGCCGCGACACTGATGGTAATTTTGTGCTTCAGGACGGAGTTCATCGGGCCGCCATTCTGTGCGCTGGCGCTGTCCCCTCGGTGCGCGTGATAGAAATTCTTCCCGCGCTGCAGCCGCTGCCTCTGGCCGCCGTGATTTTCAGCAAAGATCGCGCGATGCAACTGGATGCCACGCTGCGTTCGCTCCATCTGCACTGTCCGGACGCAACGTCCGCCAAACTCGGCGTGCTCTACACCACGTCGTCAGAGCAGCACGCCGCCCATTACGAGGTGCTCAAGAGTGTGCATCCTGGGGTGAACTTTGTTCGCGAGCGGGATTTCCGGGATGATTTGCTGAAACTGCTTGGAAGCGCAGCGCACGTGTTGTTCGCGGTGGATGACTGTTTGTTCGTCCACAATTTCCGTATGTCGGAAGTCTTGGAACAGCTCGGTCGCAATCCGGCCGCCCTCGGTTTCTCCCTACGGCTGGGTCGCAACACGAACTATTGCTATTCTTTCGATCACGCACAGCGGTCACCCGAATTTCAAACCATCAACAACAGCGTTCTCAAATTCCGCTGGTCCGGTGCGGAGTATGATTTCGGTTATCCGCTCGAAGTTTCCAGTTCCGTCTATCGGACGGCGGACCTGCTGCCGTTGCTGACGGAACAGAGCTTCCGCAGTCCGAACACGCTCGAAGCGATGCTTTCCGAAAACGCCGGACAGTTTGCCTCGACCCACCCGGAACTGCTCAGTTTTTCGCAATCCGCCGCGTTTTGCGCACCGCTGAACATGGTGCAGTCCGAGTGCCCAAATCGCGCCGGTGAAGCGGGTGAAAATTCTCCGGATGAACTCGCGCAACGTTTCGCCAACGGAGATCGCATCGATCTGGCGTTCACTTTCGGATTCACGCCCGGTGCCTGCCATCAGGAAGTGCCTCTCCAGTTCACCTCGGATCGGGTCACCCAGGTCCAACCTTTGCTTTCGAAGAAAACGCACTCGTACGGTTCCATCGGTCACCGCCTCATGCGTAGAACAATTCCCGTTTCGCGCAAACGAAAATGGCAGAGTGCGATCCCGGACGAGGTTGCGTTTTGGAATCAATACATCTCCACGCGAGGAGGCGGACGCTGGGAAAAGGAACTTGAATTCCGCCTGCGTCCCGACACGGATCTGCAATCCTACGTTACGCAAGGGGTCGAAATTCCGTCCGGCGGCACGCTGCGTTTGTTGGATGTTGGCGCCGGCCCCATTTCGTTTCTCGGAAAGCGTTGGGCTGGACGCACGGTGGAACTGACCGCCGTCGACCCCCTGGCCGAGCACTACCACGAGATTCTTGATCGTTGCGGCGTGAAACCTCCGGTTCCGACGGAACTGGCAGCAGGGGAAACGCTCACGAGCCGTTTCGCGTTGAATCACTTCGACGTCGTGCATGCGCGCAATTGCATCGACCACAGCCTTGACGCGCCGCAGGCCGTCGACCAGATGCTTGGGATCACCAAACCGGGTGGCTGGGTCATGCTCGAACACGGCATTTGTGAATCCAATGCCAACAATCAGAGCGGCCTTCATGGCTGGAATTTTTTTGCCGAAAATAATGATTTTATCATCGAAGCTGCGGGTGGCGAACGGGTGAACGTGACGCGGCGTTACGCCGGAGTTGCGGAAGTTACCTGCGTCGTCGATGCGAAAAGGAACTGGATCTCCGTTCGCATGCAGAAACGAGTGTCCACGTTGGCCGCCGACAACCGCCCGGTGGTTTCCGTGGTCGTTCCTTGTTACAATCAAGCGGAGTATCTGCCGGATGCAGTGGAGAGCGTCGCCAAACAGACGTTCAGGGATTTTGAGATCGTCATTGTCGACGACGGGAGTCCGGACAATACCGTCGAGGTCGCGCGCCAGTTGGCTGCCCGTCACTCCGATTGCCACATCTCGATCGTCAACAAGCCGAACGGTGGCCTCGCCGATGCCCGTAACGCCGGCATTCGTGCAGCACGCGGTCAATATATTTTACCATTGGATTGCGACGACAAGATCTCAACAGATCATCTCGCCAAGACCGTTGCGTTTCTCGAGGCCAACCCCAAGGTGGCCATCGTCGGGACGTTCCGCCAGGACTTTGGCGCAGCCACTGGCGTCGTGCAGGCGGTGCACTACAACCTCGCTGAGATCCTGCAGGGCAACCGCAACAGCTACTGCTCACTCTATCGCCGTGACGTGTGGGAGGCCGTCGGCGGCTACCGGACGGACATGGTGCCGGCTGGTTACGAGGACTGGGATTTTTGGATTGGTTGTGCTGAACGTGGTTGGTTCGCGAGCATCCTGCCCGAACCGCTTTTCCATTATCGAGTGAAGGCCGAGAGCATGTTCACCGAAGCCGCGGAACACGATGACGAACTGCGCGCGCAGATTGCTCTGAATCATCCGAAGCTGTTTACCGCAGATCAACTTGCCGACGCGAACCGCTGCCTGGCCGGAATGAAAACTTCGTTGGATGGAACTTCCACTCCCGTTGCCGATAAATCCGAACGGGCAAAAACAGCGTCGCCCAACGATCCGTTAGACGCGCTTGAAAAGATGATCAAAGAAGCACTGTCGATCAATCCGGACGGGATCGAAGCCCTCCAGTTGCTGGCCGCGCTGCACATTCAGCGCAAAGACTGGCATGCCGGAGCGCAGGCGGGGCAACGCCTGTTCAAGCTTGATCCCGACGGCGTCAAGTCACTCATGCTGCTCGCCCAATGCCTGCTTGGCGGTGGGGACGGCGAGACTGCCATAATGATATTTCAACGGGTTCTGGCAATCGAACCTCAGAACGAACTCGCCGGGGCGTGCCTGGCCGATCTCACTGAGCCGGATGCGGAACCTTCCAATACGGAGGAAGCTTTTGGGCAGGCTGAACGTAATGTTCGCCGGGTGTTGAGCCTTGAGCCGGACAATGTGGATGCTCACCGTTTGTTGACCGGTATTCTCGCCGGTCAGAGCCGATGGGCGGAGGCGATCGAATCAGGCAACCGCGTGTTGGCTGCCGAAACGAACGACGTCGACACCCGCGCGTTGGTGGCGAAATGTCATTGGGAGACGGGGGCCCGCACTACGGCTGAACTATTGTTTGAGGAAGTGCTCGAAACGGATCCAACCAACACAATTGCGTGCGAATGGCAGGCGGGATTGAATGATTCTGAAGCTGGCGTTCCCGTCGCGACGCCTGCCCGTACGGCCGAACTGCCGAAGCCCGGGAAGAGGTTTCCCGAATCAAAACTGGCCCATCAATATTTGGACGGTCTGGAGGGGCTGGAAATCGGCGGCAGTGCGCACAATCCGTTTGGACTGAACAGTCGGAACGTGGACTACACCGCCGATCTCGCGACGGTCCACAAGCTCGAAGAAGTAAAGATCTGCGGTGAGGCGCTGCCAGTTGACATCGTCGCTCCAGGCGATGTATTGCCGGTGGCTGAGGGTTCGCAGGATTTCGTCATTTCTTCGCATGTCATCGAACACTTTTTTGATCCGATCAAGGCGATCAAGGAATGGCAGCGTGTGGTTCGGCCGGGTGGATACGTTTTCATAATCGCGCCGCACAAGGAACGAACGTTCGACAAGGAACGTTCGCGAACGCCGCTGGCCGAACTTCTCGATCGCCATAACGGAATCATTTCCCCGCCGGCTGTGGATACCCATCATCACTACACGGTTTGGACCCCGGAAGACCTGCTGGAGGTATGCCGGCATTTTGACTGGAACGTCGTGGAGTTTCACGATGCGGACGACAAGGTCGGCAACGGTTTCACGCTGGTCATCCAAAAAGCGCCCAAACCCGCTGAACAGGCTTTCAAGGTCAATCCCGTTGATGACGTGCCTCGAGAAAATGCGACGTCAGGGAAAGATCATTCAAGATCGATCGGTGTGCCAGATGAACTGCCGAAGGTTTCGGTCATCGTTCCCACCTTCAACCGTCTGGATCGCCTGCCAGTCGCATTGAAAAGCATTCTTGCCCAGACGTTCCGGGATTTCGAAATCGTCGTCGTCAACGATGCGGGCGAGGACGTCACCGACGTTGTTTCCGCGCTCCAACATGACGGGCGCATTCGTGTCATCACGCACCCGGAAAACAAGGGGCTCGCGGCCGCCCGGAACACCGGCATCCAGGCCGCCCGCGGCAAATACATCGCCTACCTCGATGACGATGACCGGTTTTACCCGGACCACCTTCAAACGCTGACGGGCTTTCTCCGCGACCACCCGGGAACCGTCGCCTACACGGATTCTAATCGGGCTCACGAGAAGAAAATCAACGGGCAGTGGCAGGTCACGCGCCGCGATGTGGCCTACGCCCAAGACTGGGACAACGACAAGATCCTCATTGATAATTTTGTTCCGGTCTTGTCCTTCATGCACGAGAAGTCATTGCTGGAAAAATCCGGTGAATTTGACGAGACGCTTCGCCGGCATGAGGACTGGGATTTATGGATCAGGCTGTCGCGGCATTTTGACTTCGTGCGCATCCCCAGGGTCACGTCCGAGTTCTCCTGGCGTGACGATGGAACGTCCATGACCGGGCAGAGCCAGTCTCTTTTCTTGGAGACAATGCGGCGTATTCACACCAAGTACGCGGAATTCGCTGGGGGACGCCCTTATCTCCTGGAGGCACAAGAGCTCGCACGGGAAGAACTGACCCGGACCAGCGACGCCGAACCGAAGTTCAAGGTCGGTTTCATGACGCTGGATCCGAAAGTCACAGCATGCGCCTACCTGAGACTTACCGCACCGCTCGACCATCTTCATCGTCGCGGGCAGATTGAGCACCTTTCGGTGTGTGATTTCGTAGAGGATCAGTTGACCACGAACGATGAGAACTTGCGGAAAGTTCAAGTACTGGTCGTGCAGCGTGGCATGGCGGCCGGCATCCCTTACGACGTGATGCGAAAGGCGTTCCCGCCTTCAGTCCGCATCGTTTTTGAGCTTGATGACGCATTGACACTTCTTCCGCCCAATCACGGCGCGTTTGACTATTTTCAATCCGTCCGCCCACAACTCGAGGAGTATCTGCGCAAAGCGGATCTGGTGACGGTGTCGACGCCGAAGCTGAAGGAGTTGTACTCGGGTTTTAATGATCACATAGAAGTGCTGCCCAACGCGATTGATACCCAGATCTGGAAACCACAAGCGCCGCGACCCGTTGACGGTGAAAAGATCAGAATCCTGTTCAGCGGTACGTTGACGCATCAACACGATCTGGCGCTGGTCGAGCAGGCGATCGAACGCATTGCGCTTGAGTTTTCCGAGCGAGTGGAATTCCTATTCTGGGGAAACATTCCAAACAATTTACGGCATCTACCTCAGATCAAATCGATTGCGGAATTTACCAACGACTACCGAACCTACGCGCAACGGCTGCAAGCGATGCCGATTGATCTCGCGCTGGTTCCGCTCGAGGAGACAACATTCAATCGTGCGAAGTCGGCGATCAAATGGCTCGAATACTCGGCCTGCCGAATTCCGGCCATCTTCACCGATATCGACGCCTACAATCAAACTGTCGAGCACGGCATCAGCGGCTGGCTGGTTCCCAACTCCAGTGATGCGTGGTATGGCGCTATGAAGCGTCTGGTCCTGGATGATTCGTTGCGTTTGCGCATCGGTGAGACCGCGCACAAAACGGTGATGAGGGAGCACACTCTCAAACAGCTGGCACCACTCTGGGTGAAATCCTACGAGAAGGCATTGCGGCGTTCCGTGAGAAAGGCGGTCAAAAAGACTCTGCCAGTTTCAATTGTCATCCCGACGTTTAACAATCTTCATCTGACGCGCCGGTGCCTGGACTCCGTTCTGTGCAATACGCCGCAAGGTCAGTTCGAACTCGTGGTTGTGGACAATGGATCCACCGACGGAACGGTTCCGTTTCTCAGTGAGATGCAGAAACACGGTCGGCTTCGGTTGATCAGCAACCTAAAGAATCACGGCTTTGCGCACGCCTGCAATCAAGGCGCCGCCGCAGGGCAGGGAGACCACGTTCTCTTTCTGAACAACGATACCGTCGTGACCACCGGCTGGATCGGAGCCCTCCTGGAAACCGCCAACAGGCATGATGTGGGTGCGGTTGGAGCCAAACTCCTTTATCCCGACGGCACCATTCAACACGCTGGGATCGGTTGGATCAATGGCGTTCCAGATCACCCGATGCGTCATCAACCGGCGAATCATCCGGAAGCCAATCAATTTCGTGAACTCGACATGGTGACCGGCGCGTGCCTGCTGGTTCCACGCAAACTGTTTGTTCAACTGGGTGGATTCGATGAGATCTATCGCAACGGTGTGGAGGATATCGATTTGTGTCTCCGCATCCGCGTCGCCGGCCACAAAGTGGTTTATCAACCGGGAGCCGTGGTGTTCCATCATGAGGGCAAATCCTCCGGCCGCTTTGACCATGTGTCAGAGAATCTTCAAAAGTTCGCCGAACGATGGAAGGGTCGCTTTGACAACGATTATCGATTTCTGTTGCCGAAGAAGGGGCAGACGATGCGTGCAAAAATCAGCGTTCTCAATCCCGCCGCCGGAAAGAGAGATTCAGCCGCCTCTGATCATAAAGTTAAGATCAACTGGTGCGGATCATTTTTTGACTACGGCAGTCTGTCGAATATCAACCGGGTGCTGACGGATGCTTTGGAAGAGCAGGGGACAAATGTCTCGCGGGTGCAAACTCACGATCTTGATGCCAAGCCGCCGAAAGCGTTGCGCGTGTATCGTCGCAAACTGGCGGCGGAAGCGAACGCCGATGCGGCGTTAACCGTGCGTCACGCGTGGCCGCCGGACTGGTCGCGTCCGGTGAACGGAAAACTCGCTGTGATTCAACCGTGGGAGTTTGGTTCCCTGCCGAAACAATGGGTTGAAGACGCGAAGAAAGTCGACGCATTCTGGGTGCCGTCAAGCTACGTGAAAAAGGTCTACGTGGAATCCGGTGTGCCCGAGGACAAGGTTCATGTGGTCCCGAACGGCATTGATCCCGAGCTGTTCCGGCCGGACGCCAGACCGATCAAACTCAAGACGAAAAAGACGTTCAAGTTCCTGTTCGTCGGCGGCACGATTCATCGCAAGGGACCGGACGTGTTGCTCAGGTCATACTGCGAAACGTTTGGTGCGAAGGACGACGTCTGTCTCGTGATCAAAGATTTTGGTGGTGGTTCGGTTTATGCCGGGCAGACGCTCGAACAACAGATCGAGCAGCTCAAAAAGCAACCGAACGCGCCGGAGATTCTTTACCTCAACGAGGAGCTGCCGCCGGCCGATCTGCCGGGGCTGTTCACTGCGTGCGATTGCCTCGTGCATCCGTATCGCGGCGAGGGATTCGGGATGCCGGTTCTGGAAGCGATGGCTTGCGGGTTGCCGGTGGTCGTGACGGCGGGCGGTTCGACGGATGACTTTGTCCCGGTCGAGGCGGGTTATCATATTCCGTCTGTTCGGAAAGTGTTTGGTCAAGCAGTCGGGGATATTCCTTTGGCTGGTGATGGCTGGTTGTTGGAACCGAATCTGGATGCGTTGAAGTGGGTGATGCGGCGGGTTTTTTCCAACCGCGACGAGGCGGCGGAAAAAGGCGGTGCGGCGAGCCGGTTCGCGCACGAAAACTACTCGTGGAAACTGGTTGCCCAACGCGTGGCGCAGCTTGCGGCCGAGTTGATTGGAACGGAACGGAAACCTGCCGCGAACGCGACGGCAAAACCTGTTGCAAAGACTGTCCAGAGAAAAGCGCCGGTTGCGATCGAGCTGCCGGACGTCGCCCGGTTGGGCTATGTCGGGGCCGCTCGTCAACTTCTCAAGCAGAAGAAACTAGTGCCCGCGTGGAATGCTGTTCAGGACGCGTTGAAAGTGCGTCCGTTCCATCCGGAAGCGTATTTGTTGATGGCTGAGATCGCCTGGACCGCCGGACAATCGAAGCTGATGAAAGAATGCGTCGACCGCGTGTTGGCGATGACGCCGAACTGGAAACCGGCAAAGAAATTTATCAAATCACATCCAGTGCGGACAGCATCGGCGAAGGTGACGTTTGCTCCGGTGCCCGAAGAGGATAATCCGCGTCTGACCGTGTGTCTGATCACCAAGAACGAAGAACAGTTCATCGGCCAGTGTCTGGATTCCGTGAAATCCGTGGCGGACCAGATTGTGGTCATGGACACCGGGTCGTCTGATCGGACGGTTGAGATCGCGAAAGGGCGCGGTGCCGGGATTCATCACTTCGAGTGGTGCGACGATTTCAGCGCGGCTCGCAATGCCGCCTTGGAACACGCGACCGGCGACTGGGTTCTCGTGCTGGACGCGGATGAAGTGCTGTCGCCCGATTCGATTTCAGAGCTGAAGAAGTCGTTGAAAACGAAGAACGCGATCGGCTGGCGGTTGCCGATCATTGACGACGGACGCGAAGCCGAGGGCTGCAACTATGTTGCGCGTTTGTTCCGCAACGCTCCGGGCCTGTTCTACGTCTGCCGGGTTCACGAACAGGTGTTCAGCAGCGTTGAAGTTCGGCGGGAAGAGTGGGGCATGACTGCGGACGTCGGCCAAGCGACGCTGCGTCACTACGGTTACACCGAGCAGCTGGTGAAGGATCGCAACAAGGTTAGTCGCAACCTCAAGTTGCTTGAAAAAGCGATTGAAGAGATTTCCGACGATCCGAATTTGTTGATGAACTACGGACTTGAGCTTGTCCGCTCGGAACGACTGGAGGACGGTCTGGCGCGATACGCCGAGGCGTTTGAGTCGATGAGCGGAAAGCCGAAGAACGAAGTGACGCCTGAATTGCGTGAGACGTTGTTAACCCAATACTCATCACAGCTGATGAAGGCGAAAAACTGGCACGAGATCGTGTGTGTTCTGAACTCCGGCATCGCCCGTTCCGGCGGGCTCACGGCGTCGTTGCACTTCAGTCTCGGACTGGCCCACCAGGAATTGCACGAGTGGACCGAGGCTGCTGAAGAATTTCGTCAATGCCTGAAGAAGCGGCATCAGAAGACGTTCTCCGTTTCCAACAAAGTGATTGCCGGTGGCGCGCCACGTCATTGCCTTGCGCTGGCGCTGTGGAAATCTGGCGATTGCGAATCTGCCGCCAGGGAATTTGCCGCCGGACTGACGGAAGACCCTTCGTTGCTTTCTCTGCAAATGGATCACGCCCGGTTCCTGTTGGATCAGGAGCAGCCGATCGAAGCGTTACAGCAGTTGCATGGTTTGGTCGTTGCAAACGCCGGCATTCAGGAAGCCTGGGTGATGGGCGGACGAATCGCGCTGAGTGACCCGGACTTTATCGAGTTCGCCCGCGACTGGACGGTCGAAGCGGTCCGCCAACACCCGCAGAATCATGTGGTCGTCGCGCAACGCGCGGAAACCTTGATGGTGAGCCAGCAGTTTTTCGACGCGTTGCCGTTCTGGCGACAGCTGGACGGTCATCCGAAGGCGGTGTCCGCCCGAATCATTTGTGAACTGATGCAGGGTGGATCCAGCATTGACGCGCCGCCGGTCAACGAACGGGAAGTGAGCCAGGAGTTTTTGAACTGGTACCGCCGGTTAATCAGCTACAACGCCGTCGAAAGCGTAAGTGCGATCCACGAGCGGTTGGAGACGCTGCGGATCTTCCTGCCCACGGCGGTCGCCACGTTGGAGGCGGTGCTCCGGCAGGCTGAAGTCGAAGTGGCGTAATCGGCGCGCGAGGTCGGCTGACAGCGTGTTGCGGCACCGGAACGCGGGCCGGTTGAACTTCGTTTCATTGCCCGCTTTACACCGGTTCATCCCGACCCCCATACTTTTGGCCAATTACTGAAGCGCAATGGCCAAGCAAGTTGTCGAAATGGAAATCGAGTCGGTGACGATGGAGCTTCCGGACGTGAAGACCATCCGCCTCAAGTGGCCGGACGGCTACGATCCCGACTTCAAAACCGGGCAGTTCATCACTGTTTACTGGCCGGATACTCCAAAATACAAACGCGCGTACTCACTGTCTTCCTGTGCTCTCGACCGGGGCGCCTACGAAGTCACCGTCAAACGTGATGGCAAGATGGGGACCCGGATCGCCGATTGGGCTCGAGTGGGTGACAAGCTGTTTGTGATCGAGCCGGTGGGTAAATTCCTTCCCGTGTTCGAGCCGGACAAACACTTGATCTGCATCGCCGGGGGATCGGGCGTCACTCCGTTTCGCGGGTTCGCCCGGGAAGCGTTTCGCCGTGAACTGTCCACCCGTATCACAGTGCTCTACAGCGTGCGGACGACGAATGAGATTATTTTTGACGAGGAGTTTCGCGAGCTGGCCGCGCAGAATTTGAATTTCGAATTCGAGGTGACTTGTACCCGGTTGCACCCGGACGATTCGTGGAAAGGGCGTCGTGGACGGATCGACGCAGCGTGGATCAAGGATCACGTCGTTGACCTCAGCAACACCGTTTTTTACGCGTGCGGTCCCAACGCACTGGTTGATGCAACGGAGCATCTGGTGATCTCCGACTTGGGCGTTTCCAAGGAACAGATGAAGACCGAGAAATGGGGCTGATAATTTTTCCGCGATGAAACGAACCCCTCTCTACGAATCTCACAAGAAACACGGCGCCCGATTGATCGAGTTTGGCGGTTGGGAAATGCCGGTCCTATATTCGAGCATCGTCGATGAGCATCTGTGCGTGCGGAAAGCGGCGGGAATTTTTGATATCTCGCACATGGGCGAAGTCTTTGTAAACGGGCCGGGCGCGGAGAAATTCCTGAACAAGCTGCTTACGAACAACATTTCGAAACTCGTCGTGGGGCAGGGGCAATATACGTTGATGTGCAACGAACAGGGCGGCGTGATCGACGATCTTTACGTCTATCGAATCGGAGATGAGAATTACCTGTTGATCGTGAACGCATCCCGGATTGCCGATGATTTTGCGTGGATCGAAAAACAGTGCGCCGGACGGGATGGCGTGACCGCTTCCAATGAGTCGGAAGAGTGGGGAGCGGTCGCAGTGCAGGGGCCGCGCGTGGTCGAGTTTATTGACCAGTGTTTTTTGAGTGCTGCGACCGGCGGCACTTTGGTGTCGAAACCGACCGGGCTGGCGAAGAATGAGTTGGCACAGTTTGACTTCGATGGGTCTGCCGTTTGGGTTTGTCGGACCGGCTACACCGGTGAAGATGGTTTTGAGATCGTTGCGCCGTCGACGTTGATCGAAGCGGTGTGGGATCGGGTGCTGGCGAAAGGGCACGTCGGGTGTCTGCAACCGTGCGGTCTCGGTGCGCGCGACACGTTGCGGACGGAGGTTTGCTATCCGCTTTACGGCCATGAACTGACGGAGACGGTGACGCCGATCGAAGCGGGCGTCGGATTTTTTGTTGCGACCGACAAACCAGCGTTCAACGGGCGAGAAGTTCTAATCCAACAGAAAACGGACAAGCCTGCTCGACGAGTCGTCGCCTTCAAAATGACCGGCAAGTCCGCTCCGCCGCGTCCGCACTATCCGATCATCTTGCCCGGCGACGAGAATCGGACCATCGGCGAAGTGACCAGCGGGACACAGAGCCCGTCGATGAACGTCGGTATCGGGTTGGGTTTGGTGGAGGCGGAATTTGAGAAGATCGGTTCCGTGATCGAGATCGAGATTCGTGGTCGCCGGTTTCCCGCTGAGATTATAAAAAAACCAATTTACCGAAAACCAACTTCCTGAAATTGTCTTCCCGACATGAGCAACATTCCCGCTGACCTCAAATACGCCAAATCCCACGAATGGGTCCGTCTCGAAGGTGACATCGCTACGATCGGGATCACCGATCACGCGCAACACGAACTGACGGACGTGGTATTCGTCGAAGTGCCGGAGGTGGGACGGCAATTGAGCGCCGGTCACGCATGTGCGGTTGTGGAATCAGTGAAAACTGCCAGTGATATCTACGCTCCGGTCGGTGGGGAAGTAATCGAATCGAACCCGGCATTGGAAGAGGATCCCGGTTTGGTGAATCGCGAATCCTACGAGGGCGGATGGTTTTTCAAAGTGAAAGTCAGCGACTTGGGCGAACTCAATGCACTAATGGATGCGGCGGCGTATCAAACCCAGGTGGGCGGTTGAGATCTTGAACTTTAGAAAAAAGAAAAGACCGGTCGAGTAATCGACCGGCCTTTTCTTTGGTTGCAAAACGGAAAGTCAGTGGATCTGGCGATAAAGCCGGACCGTGCGCCCGGGTTCGATCTGTCCGATGATAGAAAGTGTGTTGGCGCCGATTACAGGGCTGGAGTGCCGGAAGATCTTCTCGTCGGTGCGGCGGTCAAGCCGGGTGCTTCGGCCGATGCTGACGTTGATCTTGGATTTTCCGTGCGATGCCGGTTGAATGGATACTGAGATCTCGTCGCTCGTCATAACAAAATTGCGGTTATCCTGGATCGCCAGGGGGTAATTGTCGGTTTCGAATTCGGTCAGCTGAACTTGCACAAAACTGATCCTAGCAGCGGACATGCCCTCGAACGCAAAGTGAACAACTCTCTCTTCTATTTTAAATGGAAAGTCAGGCGGTATTTCGTAACCTACTGATAAATAGTTAAATAGAGGTCGCTGGTTAGGCTGTGGTTTTATTCGCAGTTTACTCACAAGGCGGTTTGGCGTTTCTGAATGTCCTGCTTCAGGAGGGTTTTGCCGCCAAATTGGGAAGGAACCTCAGTTCATGTTTGTAACCTGTTCACATTAAAATTGTTATAACTATTTTAGTGATGTGCATGTTTGTCGGTTGACAGCGTTCGAAGTCCGTCCCTACTCTCCTGCCTCGATTTTTCGGGAAGTTCACCGGGATCTATTCACCCCGCTGAAATACCGGCAACAGAGAGGATGTGAGTTTAGTTGACTGAAATCAGACTTAGAAAAGGCGAACCAGTAGAAAAAGCACTGCGCCGCTTGAAGAAGAAAATCGATCGTGAAGGCGTATTGAAAGAAGTACGCAATCATCGTCACTTCGAAAAGCCCAGCGCGCGGAAGCGTCGCAAGATGAAGGCAGCGCGTTTTTCCGCGATGCTGAGTGCACGCTATGCTGATAATTGATCGCTAATCCGTTTTGAACCGGGTGCCGTGCTGCGTTGTCAGAACGGCACTCGGTCTTTTTTGTTTCGATGTACGCACTTTCTACCTGTTGGAATTCCAAGAATCATACTGATGGTCGGGCCATGCTCCGTGAGATCCGTGAACTCGGATTCGAGTATGCGGAGCTCAGTCATGGCATTCGCATCAGTCTTTTGCCGGGCATTTTCGACGCCGTCGACGCCGGGGAGATCAAGATTTCCACGCTTCACAATTTCTGTCCGCTTCCGATGGGCGTGAACCACGCCGCCCCCAACGTCTTCAAGTTTACTTCTTCGGATCGTTGGGAACGTGAGAACGCGATCAAGCACACGCTCAAGACCATCGAGACGGCCGCGCGGTTGAAGGCGAGACTGGTCGTGCTGCACATGGGCCAGATCACCATGCGGGACTATACCGACAAGTTGCTGAGCATGGTCGAAAAGGAAGAACAGAACTCGCGTAAGTTTGAGAAGCTGATTCAGGAGGCGATGGAAAAACGCGAACGGCGCAAGGAGAAGTATATTGATCGTGCTGACGAGTTGCTGAAGATTTTTGTCGAGGCGGCAGCCAAAGAGGGGATCATGCTCGGTGTCGAGAACCGGGAGGCGATGGAGGAGATTCCACTGGAAGGCGATTTTCCGTTCTGGTTGAAGAATCAACCGGCGGAAACGGTGGGTTACTGGCACGACACCGGCCATGCGCAAATCAAAGAGAATCTTGGGCTCCTCGTCCATCGTCTACATCTGGAGAATATGGGGGAGCGTCTGCAAGGATTTCACATCCACGACGTGAAGTTTCCGGGTCGTGATCATCAGGAGCCTGGAACCGGCTGTATTGATTTCGCCTCGCTGAAACCCTTTGTGAAACCGGAACACATCAAGGTGTTCGAGTTCAGTCCGTCGCTGACTCGCGAAGCCGTGGAACGCGGAACCCGCTACGTCATGGACCTCTGGGGAGACTAGGTGAGCGCAGGCAAAACCATCCGTCGCATCGGCTGGCGGCTCGGCATCTGCCTGTTGCTGCTGGTCTGGATATTTCACGTCATCTTCATGACAGAAGGCGGACTGGCGTGGCAGGGCCCGCCAGCGTGGGCGGAATTGAGCCGTTCCCAACAGTGGCGGATCGCCTGGGAGACGGGGCCGCCGCAACTCTGGGGTAATCTCACTGCAGTCGACCCGTTCGCGTTGATACTCTCTTTTCTCGTCATGGGGCTGACCCTCCTGATCGGCGTCGCCCGCTGGATGATCGCACTAAGGGTTCAGGGATTGAACCTGCCGTGGAGCCGCGCGCTAGGCATTACTTTCATCGCCCACTTTTTCAATTCGTTCCTGCTGGGCTCGACCGGTGGTGATTTGATGAAAGCCTATTACGCCGCCGGAGAGACCGCCCACAAGAAGACCGAGGCTGTGGTGACCGTGTTTGTGGATCGTGTGATCGGTCTGTGGAGCATGCTGTTGTTCGCCCTGGCGATGGTCGCGTTCAACTTTGATCTGCTGCGATCACACAAACGGCTGCAGCTGCTGATGCTCGTCATTCTGGGAATGCTGATCGTCGGCACCGGGTTCGTTGTTCCGGCATTTTGGGCCGGGTTGTCGAATAGATGGACCGGGGCGCGCGAGTGGCTGCAACAACTGCCCAAGGGCAAATGGATCGGTCGTTCGCTCGACTCGTGTCGGGAGTTCGGGCGCAGCAAACGCTTCTTTTTCAAAATGGTTCTGGTATCGACGGTGTTGAATCTGGTGTGCGTGCTTCAATACATCATTCTGGCGCGCGGGCTGAACATCGCTGTGCCGGTCTCCGTGTGGATGTTGATCGTGCCGTCCATCATCTGCATCTCCGCCCTGCCGATCACTCCGAGCGGTCTCGGCGTCCGTGAAAACCTCTATGTCGCCATCCTGGCGGCCACCCCGTTTCTGATCCCCGAGACCTCGGCGCTTGCGTTATCGCTTCTCGCCTACGCCGGCAGCCTGTTTTGGAGCCTGGTCGGCGGCGGCGTTTATCTGTTTTTGAAAGATCGCCAGCATCTGGAGGAAGTGACCGAATCCGGGCCAGAATGACGCCGGACTCCGGAAAATTAGTCCCGGTTTGCATGAGGAAATTTCACTGCCCAATTTTCATGATCAATGCTACTTCTTCAACTTTGACGTTTCCACCTGTGACATGGACAAGATTCTATTAATTGATGACGAGACGGACGTGCAGTATTCCTTTACGCGGATTTTCAGTTCACCGGAGATCAAGCTGACCACGGCCAACAGCGGCGAAGAAGGTCTCGCCCTGCTGTCGAAAGTGCAGCCCGACCTAGTGATCATGGACGTCCGCATGGGCGGTATGAACGGTCTCGAAACGCTGCGGCAGTTGAGGGATGTGGACACGAAGCTGCCGGTCATCATGATGACCGCGTACGGCACGACGCAGACCGCGATCGAGGCCATGAAGCTCGGCGCGTTTGACTACCTGCTCAAACCGTTTGATATCCCGAAACTGAAACAGATCGTGAGCGACGCCCTCAAGGCCTCCCGCGACATGAAACAGGTCGTGAGCTACGAACCGCTGCTTGAGTCCGAGGATTACGAACAGGGCATCGTCGGACACAGTGAGCCGATGCAGAATGTTTTCAAACTGATCGGCCAGCTTGCGGTTTCGGACGCTACCGCGTTGATCACCGGCGAAAGCGGAACCGGTAAAGAACTCGTGGCCCGCGCGATCTATCATCATAGCGGCCGGAGCAACAAGCCCTTCCTCGCCATCAACTGTGCCGCGATTCCGGAGAATCTGTTGGAGAGTGAACTGTTCGGGCACGAAAAAGGTTCGTTTACCGGCGCCTCCACCCAGCGGATCGGCAAGTTCGAGAAATGCCACGGCGGGACGATCTTTCTCGATGAGATCGGCGACATGAGCCTGCCGACCCAGACCAAGATTCTGCGCGTCCTGCAGTCGGGAACGTTTGAACGCGTTGGTGGCAATGAGCCCGTAAGCGTCGATGTGCGGGTGATCGCCGCGACCAACAAGCCGTTGGAACAAGCGGTGGCTGAGCGCGAATTCCGCGAGGATTTGTTTTACCGTTTGAATGTGGTGCGTCTGCAAATGCCGCCGTTGCGTGAACGCCGGTCGGACATCCGGCTGCTGGTCAATTATTTCCTGCGGAAGTTCAGCAAGCAGCTCGGCCAGCGGCCCAAATCCATCGCGACCGACGCCTTGCAGCGGCTTGAAAGCTATCGCTGGCCGGGCAACGTGCGGGAGTTGGAAAACGTGATCGAACGCGCGCTCGTCGTTTCAAAGGGCGACGCGATCTTGAGCAACGACCTGCCCGCAGAAATTCTCGCGGGCGGCCCGCCGGCCGTTGCGACCGGAGTAGGTTCCGTGCAACCGGCTGCGGCCTCGTTCGCCGGGACGACGGCAGCGAACGGCAAACTGGACATCCCTTCCATCGCCCGGCAGCTGTTCAAATGGGCGCGCGAAAACAGCGCGCTGAAAGTGATTCCTGCCGTGGAACGCGAGCTCATCGTCGCCGCCATGCAGGAGACGCAGGGGAACCAGGTCCAGGCGGCGAAGCTTCTCGGGATCACCCGCGCGACCCTCCGCAAACGGCTGGAGAAGTTCGGCATCAAACAGGAACTCTCGATCGAGTAGGGCGGGGGCGTGATCGACCGGCGACAGTGCGGCCGGTGGAATGGCACGCCGGACGGCTGCATCTTGGAATCCGGAACTACGCAAACTACTTGCTGTGCGAAGACGGCGCGAAGAAACGGTGGCCCCCTCGGAGTTATCAATCTAAAGGCCCTTTTACGACCCTTTTACGACCCTTTTACGGGATCAACGCATGAATCGGGCACTTCAATGCGCCACGGATCCGCAACAGGGTGGTGAGCGGGACATTTACGATTCCTGCTTCGATCTTTTGAATATAGCGTGGATTCACACCGGCGAGTTCGGCCAGCCGTTCCTGGGTCAGACCTCGTGCCATTCGTTCCCGGCGGACAGCCGCTCCGAAGTTCTGCAACTGCTGCCGTTCTTTGCTGCTTAAAGGCACGCCCCATTAGGGCGGCTTTTTGGGATTGCTGAACACGCCCTGATATGGCGTAATCCAGTGAATGGTAGAACGACGGCATCAGAAAATGAAATGCCGGGATTTGTCCTGACGCTCACCTTTAACCATCAGCGGAGTAGATGATTCACAATGAAACACACCATAATACTGTGCCTGACGGTTGGAGCAATTGCGCTCGCGCCCAATCGAGCCATTTCTGAAATCCTTGCCGGCCCAATCTACAATACGGCCACCGATCACGATTACTACCTGCTGACGGAGGGTTCGTGGACTTCAGCGGAACAGGAGGCGGTCAGCCTCGGTGGTCACCTTGTGACGATCAACGGGCAGCCGGAACAGGACTGGGTCTGGTCGACCTTCGGTAGCTACGGTGGCGTCCGAAGGAGCCTCTGGATCGGACTCAATGACGTGGTGACTGAGGGCACCTTCGTTTGGTCGAGCGGTGAGCCGGTGACTTTCTTAAACTGGTTGGATGGCCAGCCAGACAATAACACGCCCGCTGGCGAAGATTACGTTCACATGATGGGCAACGACCGGAATGGGGAGTTGCCCCTGAGCGTCTACGGCAAATGGAATGACTACCAAAACACGGATGCCGCCTACACGTCCTACAACTTTGGGCCGATGCACGGAGTGGTTGAAGTCGAACGCCCCTTTGATTCGATCGGCAAAGACTTTCTCTGGCAAATCGATCATGGTGAAAGCCGGGTTTATATTCTCGGCTCGATTCACGTTCTTCGAAGCACGGACCGCCCGCTTCCGGTCTCGATGACTCAGGCGTTCAATCAGTCGACCAAGGTTTACTTTGAGACCGACCTCGACGAAGCGGCATCTGACTCGGTTGGCAATTACGTAGTTGCCCGAGCAACCTATCCTTCCGGGCAGAACCTACAATCGAAGCTCCCCCCCGTGACCTACACAAAGCTCCAAAATTTCGCAGTGAGTAAAAGTCTGCCAGCTGACTACTTCCGCCCGTACAGGCCATGGTTTGTCATTGCGCTTGTCGGTGCCTATGCGAATGTTGATCTCGACGTTTCGGAAGCGAATGGCGTGGACCGATATTTCTTCAATCTGGCCAAGACCCGGGGTGTATCGCGGGCGTATCTGGAGACACCAATTGAACAATTTGATTTCATTGCCAACTCCCCGGAATCCGAATTGCTGAGTTCACTGATTATCGGGATGGAAAACCCCGGTGGGGGCACCCTGCCTCTCATTGAAAACTGGAAGCAGGGCAATACCCCGGCGCTGGCCCGCTCCAACGCCATTATGGCTGCCCAATCGCCAGGAATCTACTCGTCCATCATCACCACGCGGAACCAGAACTGGATCGGCGCGGTGACGAACGAACTCGTCGGATCGAAGACCACCATGTTCATCGTGGGGGCCGCACACGCTGTTGGAGAGGACGGACTGCCTGCTCGGTTGTCTAGACTAGGATACTCAGTGCGACAGTTGCCGCTGATGCCACCACGCTTGCTCGCGCTGCGGGCTTTCAGGGAGATTTCCGGCTTCCAGACCAACGAAGTGGATCTGCCTGTCATCGAGGGCAATACAGTCAGCGATCTGCCCGTGCTCAAGCATTCAAGAATCCGTTTGGTGGCCACGATTGAGAATAAGCCCAATGTGACCAACGTTTGGCATCGCGACGGAATCGCGATCGGCGGTCAATCTGGTAACGAACTGGACCTGGGCGTCCTCACTGCCGGTTCGAATGGTGAATATCATCTGATTCTGTCCGGTCCCGATGGCCAACGTGTCTACAACCGCATCCGGCTTCAGCTAAACGACCCGGATATACCCGCACTTCGAGTGGCACCGTTTTCGCCTGGCAGCGGGTTTCAGTCATTTGTCTCGGTTCTGGCGGGCCGTCACTATCAAGTGCAGGTAACAGAAGGTCTGGAGCCGGGCGGGTCGTGGCGATGGTTTGGCGATCTTGCCCCGGTCAGTTCTGCTGAACTTCCACTCACGACTCTTCCGTGGTCCGAATTCGTTCCGAGGCGATTCTATCGGGTCATGGAGGTGTATTGATTTCTGGAGATCCGGCTGCCGAGCGTCCAGCGACGCCACTCACAATGTAGGATGGTCCGCTTGCAAGGACCGAGGCCGCATCGGGCGGCGGTGGGGACACGACAACCGTAATTTCCAAATCGCGGGGAAAAACACACTTGGTGGCGGTGAACGAACAGTTAACACTACGGACTTCAATAATTGCTCAGTGATTTCGGCGTTTCTCGACTTGCAGCACCCGAAAATCGATAAATTTCAAGTATTCGCGGAGAAAATTGCCGAAAATCTTAATATTACGCCAAAATGACACACTACTCCCCATTGTGTAACGTCACCTTTCGGGCAGGGTAAATTTTTTGCCGCTCTGTAGAGAATATTCGCAGATGAATCGGGGGTGGTGGGTATTCGGGGGAACGGTCAACGGGCCGCGCTCATAAGATAGATGGCGTCTCCGAACTTTCTGGACGGACGAATGGGCACTTCTCGCACGAGAATCTGGCGGGGTTGCGCTTTATCAAAGCGTGAGATTGTTTCGCACCGATGCAGGACAGGCTATTGAATCACGAGTCGTATTTTGCTCCTATCTGTAATTTTGCAGAAGCTCATCAATCACGGGGTCCATCTTTGATTTGGTGCCTTTCCACTTCGCAGGCGAAAGTCCGCCACCCCCCTTCAAGTGATACTCGGCAGAGGCGACTATCTCTCCATTCTTTTCGATTTTGATTGTGGCATCGACGAGATACGGAGCCATGTCCCATTTTCGGTAAGCCACGTAGGTTACTACAAACTCGTCTTTTGGTTCAGCGGTCGAGGCGACGACTCTAGCGTTGATTCCGTGTCGCGCGAACCCGGCAACCAGCACAGCCATCCTGTTCGATCTGCGGCCCAATTAACTTGTTACCGCGTCCTGACACCGATGTAGCCCTTGCTCTCTAGATGAATCCGGATTTCCTGACAGCATTCCTCGACGTTCAGCAGGTCGGTGTTCAGCACAACCTCGGCGTCGGCGGGAGTCTCGTAAGGATCGGAAATTCCAGTGAACTCTTTCACGATGCCCGCGCGCGCTTTCGCATAGAGCCCCTTTCGATCACGTCCTTCGCAAACGTCCAGCGGCGTCGAGAGGTGAACTAGAATGAACCCGCCGTGCTGGGAGATCAGACCACGCACCTGTTTGCGGATCGCATCGTACGGCGCGATCGGCGCGCAGATCGCGATGCCGCCGTTCTTCGTGATTTCATTCGCGACAAAGCCGATCCGCAGGATGTTTAGATTGCGGTGCTCCTTTGAAAACCCGAGTTCGGACGAAAGGTTTTTCCGGACGATATCGCCGTCCAGCAACGTGACGGAACGTCCGCCAATTTCGAGGAACTTGCTCCACAACGCCTTCGCTGCGGTTGATTTTCCGGAACCGGACAGCCCCGTGAAAAATACGGTGAACCCCTGTTTGGATCGCGGTGGATGACTTTTCCGCAGCTCGACCGCCACGTCAGGAAAAGTGAACCACGTCGGAAGCTCGCGTCCTTCGGCAAGTCGCGTTTCCAGATCGGCTTCTGAAATTTCCTTCGTCACGCAGTCCGCTGATTCCGACTTCAACACGAAGTCGTCCTGTTCCTCGGAGTAAACCAGCTTGCGATAAGGAATGGCTTCCACTCCGATTTCCTTTTCGTATTTCCTCAACGCTGCGAGGGAGTCGGCATCATCCGGCGCGATGACGTGGGTGCAGCCGAAATTGCGCTGAATGATCGCCTGCAGCAAAGCCGTGCGCGCACCGGTCTCGCGAACCGACAATGGGAGCAGCGAGAGTGCGGCGAGATTGCTCGGATAGTGCGGGAGGATTGCCTGATGGCAGCGCACGCGACCGAAGTGATCGCGCTCGCCGGGGTGAGTGAAACCGACGACCGGCTGGATCAGCAGGTTGGCGCGGTGCTCCAGCGCGATCTGTTTGGTCATCTCAAACTCCGCGCGATGAATCGGTTGAGTCGTTTGAAACGCGACGATCTTGCGCCAGCCGCGCTGGGCGAACTCGGTGCGCAACTGTTCGGGCGTGTGGCGCAGCGACCGATAATCGTGATGCTCCGGCGATTCGAGCCCTTGGACCGGGCCGCCGAGACAGACCGGTAAACCTTCAGCGCCATCGTCCGCGCTCCAGATGTCGTCGATCCGGAGGACGGCGAGCATCACTCCCTCGGCATCACGCAGCGCGAGCCGGCCGCCGGTAGTGAGCTTGGCGGCGAACGGTCGTGAAACTTCGAGCAGGATTGGCACCGGCCAGAGCGTTCCATCGACCAACCGGGATTTTTCGCAAACCGATTTGCTATCGTCGCGGGTCAAAAAACCGTTTAACGGCGCAAACCCGCCGTTCAGGAGAAGTTCAAGATCGCAGGTCTGGCGGGGCGTGAGATCCCACGACGGCCATCCGTTGGACTGCGCCTTGAGCGTCGCCGCGTCGGCTTCGCTGACTAGTAAATCGTTCGGCATAAAATCTGGCGGATTGCGGGGAATCGGAATTGCACCCGCTGGTCATATGAAAGGAAATACAAGGAGCACAAATCGACCAACGCCAAGCAAATTCGTTTCAGTGCCCGATGATTTGCGAACAACAGGCGGGAAGGTCAGTCGGTCGGGCGGCCAGCCGGATTGGATCATCCAAATATCAAAAACAGGCTTCGCATTTTCGCAGTTTCCCCTACATTTGGTCTCAACACACCATGCTTGGATCTGGATTAGCAAAAGGCCTGAAGGAAACGGCGCGCAATTTCTTCGGAAGTTACGTGAGCAAGGAGCGGCTGCCCACGATCGAGTATCCCGAGGAACCGGCCGTCATCAAGGAGAACACCCGCCAGTTTCCTATTCTCGTTTTCGATGACAGCGACGATCCGATGAAGACGTTGCGGTGCGTCTCCTGCCAGATCTGTGAGAAGGAGTGTCCGCCCAAGTGCATCTACATCGTCAAGAGCAAGGACAAGAAACCGGACTTCGTCGGCAAGCCGCAGCTCTATCCGGCCGTCTTTGACATTGATCTGTCCGTCTGCATGAGCTGCGGGATTTGCGCGGAGGTGTGTCCGTTCGAGGCCATTTTCATGGACAACAATTTCGAGATCGCCAACACTGATCGCTTCGACGCGTTGCTCGTCAAGAAGGAGCAGCTCGCCCGGCCCAATTCATATCTGCAAAAGATCAGCCCAACCCTGGCGGCAACGATTGACGAACGCCGGGCCGACGTGGTCGTCAAAGCCGAGGAAAAGAAAAAGGCTGACGAAGCCAAGGCGAAAGCTGCCGCCGAGGAGAAGGCCGCCAAAGCAAAAACGGAGGGAACTCCGACAACTCCTGCCTCGACACCGGACGCGGGCTCGTAAAAACTGCCGCCGTCAATGAGCCAACTTACGTTGACTACACCCATCCTCGCGACAGCCGACCAGATCCTGGTCAACTTCAAGCAATCCCTGGTCGGGTTGTTGCCCGAAATACTTCAGACCCCGGCAGCGGTGATGTTGTCGATCATTCCAATCATGATTTGTTTCGCCACCTTGTTCGCGCTCGCCACGTGGCTTGAGCGAAAAGGTCTGGGCCGGATTCAAAACCGGATCGGTCCGAATCGCGTCGGACTTCCCTTCACCAAGACCCGTCTCTATGGCCTCGGACAACCCATCGCCGACGGCATCAAGATGTTGATCAAGGAGGACATCGTTCCTCGCAATGCTGACAAGTTTCTGCATTTCATGGCGCCGGTGGCACTGCTGATTCCCGCGTTTCTTGCGTTCGCTGTGATTCCTTACGGCGAGGGCATTGTGCCGATCGATTTGGACGCTGGTCTCCTGTTCTTTTTCGCAATCGGCGCTTCGACGGAACTCGTCATCTTCTGCGCCGGTTGGGCGAGCCGTAATAAATACGCGTTGCTTGGTGCCATGCGGGCCATCGCGCAAATGATCAGCTACGAACTGCCGCTGATCATCTCGACGTTCAGCGTCATCATGGCCGTCGGATCACTTTCGCTGGTCAGTATCGTGAACGCGCAATCCGGAAATTTCTGGGACTGGCACGTGTTCACGCCGTGGGGGCTCGCCGGGTTCATTCTCTTTTTCATCGCTTCGCTGGCGGAGGCCAACCGTTCGCCGTTCGACATTCCGGAAGGCGAGTCGGAGATCATCGCCGGGCATCTGATCGAATATTCCGGATTCAAATACGCGCTGTTTTTCATGGCAGAATATCTCGGCATGTTCGCGATGAACGGACTTTCCATTGCGCTGTTCCTTGGTGGCTATCACGCGCCGTTCGCGTTTCTCGAGGGATGGTTGCCGGGACCGGTTTGGTTCCTGGCGAAATTGCTGGTGCTGATCGCGCTGTTCATTTGGATCCGCGGAACGATGCCGCGACTGCGCATGGATCAGCTCATGAACTTCGCGTGGAAATTCATGCTGCCGATGTCTTTGGTCGTCGTTGTAGCTGCGGGACTCTGGAAATTTCTCGCCAACCCTGTGTTCGGCTGGCCGGTTTGCGGCGGCCTGATACTTGGCGTTCACCTTCTGCTGAGCAGAAGCCTGTTCGATGCGCGCGGGTGGCAGAAACGAACGTATCGATTTGCCGACTGATTCATGGATTTGACGTTGTTCATCATTGGTGTTGCGACGGTGGCTGCGGCCATCGCCGCGATGTCGTTGCGCAACCTCATTCACTGCGTGCTCGCGCTGGCGGTTTGTTTTCTGGGAGTGGCAATACTCTTCCTGCGACTGGGCGCGGAGTTCGTTGGGTTTGCGCAGATCTTAGTTTACATCGGTGCCGTCGCGATCTTGATCGTGTTCGCGATCCTGCTGACGCGGTCGGGTGGTGAAGAACCGAAACCTTTTTTCAATTCCCAATGGTGGTACGGACTGGCTATCGCCGTGGCGGTCTTTGGCTGTCTCTCCTTCGCCATCCTCGGCGGAAAGTCCATTCAACCGCAGTCAATCACCGGTAACTCGACCACGGTAAAACAGATCGGCACGGAACTCATGACGACCTACGTGCTGCCGCTGGAGGTCATGGGAATACTGCTCACCGCCGCGATGCTGGGTGCGGTGGTGATCGCCTGGCAGAAAGGGGAACGGAAATGAACGAACTCCAGGCCTACCTGTTGATTTCCGCCGCGCTGTTCTGTGTCGGGCTCGTCGGCGTGCTCACCCGCCGCAACGCCATTCTCGTGCTGGTCGGCATCGAACTTATGTTGAACGCCGCGAACCTGAACTTCATCGCCTTCTGGAGTTTCAGTCCGAACGCCGCCTCCATCGACGGCATCATGTTCGTGATCTTTTCAATTGGCATCGCAGCGGCGGAAGCCGCCGTTGGACTGGCATTGATCATCGCGATCTATCGCCATTACAAATCCGTCAACGTGGATGAAGTGAACTCTCTGAAGGGCTGAGGCGTGGACAAGCATTGTAACACAACGAAGCGATGGTGGGGGCTGATAGCCTCCGCCGTCCTTGCTGTGTTTGTCTGGTTATTGTGGTGGCCCGATCCTTCGCAGGGTCCTGTAGTTGATGGTAAGCGGCTTTCAGTCTGGCTCGAAATTTTTGCGACCTCCTACTACCACCCATCACGCGCCATTGATGATCTTCCCAGGTACGCCGGACTATTCCGCAAAGCTGGTCCGCCGGGGATCGTGTTTCTTGAGCACAAGCTGACGGAAAAATCTGAATTGGAAACAAAGTATGTCAGGCTAAAGTCGAAATCGCCGGGCTGGTTATTCAAGGTTTTGCCGACTGTGCGCCTAGATGATTGGCGGCAGAAGGAATGCGCGGCCCTGATTCTAGGGGAAATAGGACCACCAGCTTCGAACGCGGTGCCAGCGCTGGTGGGGCAGCTGAACTTCACCGAAGTCAGGGAAACGGATAAATCAAAAGGGGAATCGAACGGCACATCATACAGCCCACTTGCCCGCGCCCACGCGATTCGGGCGCTGGCGCGAATCGCGCCTGACTCGCCTGTGGTCGTTGCTGCTCTCATTGACGCCTTGAAACAGAAATATGTCTGGGTTCCGAAGTCTATCTCCTCGCCCAGTTCGTTCGGCAAGAGCTCGGTGGCCGATTACGCAGCGGACGCGTTGGCTGGATTGGGGCCAGAGTACAAAGACAAAATTCCGGGGATGATCGCAAACCTGAAATACCAGGATCAAATGCAGTTTAGAGGTGCGGGTATGACCAATGTCTATCCGGTCGGTTCGTCTGCTCCTGGTGACGGAGAATCAGTGCCGCGACTGGTCACCGAACTGAAGAATTCTGATCCCGAAGTGCGTGATGCGGCCGCATACGACTTGGGGGCAATTCGGCAGGACAAAGAAAAGGCTGAAGCTGCTTTGCCCGCAGTTACAGAAGCTTTGAACGATGACGATGCTTTTGTTAGAATGAGAAGTGCCGAAACCATTCTCACGATCGATCCCATACGATTTAAGTTGGTTCTACCGACCTTGATCAATTCCCTCAATGAAACGAATTACGTCATTCGGTTGCGCGCGATTGAGTTAATTCGCCAAATTGGTCCCGACGCCAAAAATGCCATGTCTTCATTGACGAACTCTTTGCACGATGAGTCAGCTACTGTGCGGACGTGGGCGCGAGAAGCGTTGATTCAGGTTGGCCTCAAAGCCGGAGTCAAATCAGGTATCAAATGAATTGGATTGTCAAAAATCTCTGGCTGATTCCGTTCCTGCCGTTGCTGGCGGCGGCGGTGTTGTCGGTCATGAAGAAGTCGCAACGGCGCTTCGGTCCGCCGCTGGCCATCGGTGCGATGGGACTGGGATTTCTGCTCTCGCTCGTGGCGTTCTTCACGACGTGGACAGAGACCGGTTATCGCAAAGCTTACAACTTCGACTGGCTGTCCATCGGCGACACAACCTTGCAACTCGGCTGGGTTCTCGATCCGTTGACGGCGGCAATGTTGTTGATGGTCACATTTGTCGGCGCGTTGATCTTCATCTTCAGCATCGGCTACATGGAGCGTGACGACAACTTCCTGCGCTTCTTCTGTTTCCTGTCGCTGTTCGCGTCGGCGATGCTCGGGCTGGTCATCGCAAACAATCTGCTGCTGCTCTTCATGAGCTGGGAACTCGTCGGGCTCGCATCCTATTTGCTCATCGGTTTCTGGTATCAAAAACCGGCCGCCGCCGCCGCCGCCAAGAAGGCGTTCATGACGACGCGCATCGGCGACCTCGGATTTCTCATCGGCATTGTCTGGCTTTACAACGAAACGGGAACGCTGCTGTTTTACGACGACGGCAACGGCTGCCTCGAACACTCGGCGCTGACCGCGATGGTCTCGAACACCGTGGGCGCAGGCATGCTCGTCAGCACCGCGATCTCACTCCTGATTTTCTGCGGTGCGATCGGCAAATCCGGTCAGCTCCCGCTCCATGTCTGGTTGCCGGATGCGATGGAAGGTCCGACACCGGTCAGCGCTTTGATTCATGCCGCGACGATGGTGGCGGCCGGTGTGTTCCTGATGGCGCGAATCTATCCGTTGCTGGCGATTCAACCACCGGGCGTCGAAGCGGTGTCCACCGCGTTGCACGTTATTACCTGGATTGGCGCGCTGACCGCGTTGTTCGCCGCGTTCATCGCCGTCGGGCAATACGACATTAAGCGTATTCTCGCATATTCAACCGTCTCGCAACTCGGCTACATGTTCATCGGTCTCGGGACGGGCGGTGTGGGCGTCGCGATGTTCCATCTGCTCACACACGCGTGTTTCAAGGCGTTGCTCTTCCTCGGTGCGGGATCGGTGATTTACGGGTGCCATCACGAACAGGACATCCGGCGCATGGGTGGAATTCGGAAGTTCATGCCGATCACGTTTGCGACCTACACGGTCGGCATGCTGGCGCTCGCGGGCTTTCCACTGTTGTCCGGTTTCTGGAGCAAGGACGGGATTCTTCATCATGCCCACGGATTTGAACCGACCCAATGGCCGTTTTACATCGGGCTTGCCGGCGCGTTTCTTACGGCGTTCTACATGACGCGCCAGATGTTCTACGTGTTCGTCGGTGAGTACCGCGGGGTCAAACACGCGCGGAGCGAGAGCGACACGGATGCGTATAAGAAAGATCCGCATGAAAGTCCGGGCGTGATGACGCTGCCGCTGATCGTGCTCGCGGGATTCGCGCTGTTGCTCGGGTTTCTCAGCACGCCGATGTATCCTTGGCTGGAAAGCTATCTGGAAGGGCATCACGCGGAGTTCAGCTTCTCTCATTTTTGGCAGGCCATTCCGTTCATGCTGATCTCCTCGATCGTGGTGTTCATCGGACTCGGACTCGGTTGGTGGTTTTACGGTTTGGTATCGCGCCAGACTTCCGACGAGTCCGACCCGTTGGAGAAGAAGAGTCCGGTCGTATTCGGCTGGTTGAAAAACCGCTTCTTCATCGACGAGCTGTATCAAATCAGCGTGATCAAATGGGCCGAGAACTTTGCGAAGTTCAGCGACTGGCTGGATCGACAGGTTCTCAGCGGGATCGTTTATCTGACCGGATTGGTGATCTCGGCCGCCGCGTGGGTCGCCCGGTTCTCGGATGAATTTCTGGTCAACGCCGGATTTGATGTCGGCTGTCGCGGTATAAAAACCGGCGGCACAAAACTCGGCGAAACGCAGAACGGCCAAATCCAAAGTTACCTTCGTGTGTTCGGGATCACGATGGTGCTCGTCGTTCTCGTGCTGGCCTGGGGAGGTTCGAAATGAGCAATCTCCCGTTCCTGACATTCATCACCTTTTTCCCGTTGCTCAGCGCCGTGTTCATCCTGCTGCTGAACAGCCGGATGTCGGGCATGAACCGCATGGCAGCGATGGGTTCGAGTTTCATCACACTGCTGGCGACCGTCGTGGTGTGGCTGAATTTCGATCCGCAATCTGCGGCCATGCAGTTCGTGCAGCGATGGGATTGGATACCCTCGATCGGTGTCGAATACCACGTCGGCATCGACGGACTCGGCCTCGTGATGATCATGCTGGCGGCGTTGCTCGTTCCGTTTGCGCTGTTCATTTCTCCGGGCGGCGAGGGAAAGGGTTATTACTCGCTGATTCTGTTTCTCCAGACCGGTTTGATGGGCACCTTCACAGCGCTGAATTTCATTCACTGGTTCGTATTCTGGGAGATTGCACTCATCCCGGCGTTCTTCCTGATCAAGAACTGGGGTGGTCGCGGAGCGGATCGTGCGGCGATCCAGTTTTTCGTTTATACCATGGTCGGCAGCATCGCGCTGCTGCTCGCCTTCCTGGCTTTGTTCCTGGCCGCCGGTCGCTTGGAATCGGCGCATCCGTTTGGCTTTCTTGAACTGGCTGATTTGGCGCGGAGCGGGGAACTCTCTTCCGCGCTTTCCGTGTCGCTTTCGTCCTTCGACGCGTTCACGACTGAGCGCGGGTTGATGCTGTTTATTTTCCTGCTGGCCTTCCTCGGGTTCGCCGTGAAATTGCCGATCTGGCCGTTCCATACCTGGCTTCCACAAACCTACGCCGAAGCGCCGACGCCCGTGACGATGCTGCTCACCGGCGCGATGTCAAAGATGGGCGCGTACGGGCTGATCCGGATTCTGCTTCCGATTTTCCCGAAAGAAATCCAGGCGCTGCAAACGCCCCTGCTCGCGCTCGCACTGGCCAGCATTGTCTTCGGCGCGGCCGCTGCGTTGATGCAAAAAGATCTCAAGCGCATGCTCGCCTATTCATCGATCAACCACCTCGGCTACGTCGCTCTCGCCGTGTTCGCAACCGTGGCGTTCACCTTCGACGAGTCAACGGCCGTGACGGAACGCACGGCCGCGCTAAACGGTGCCGCATTGCAAATGTTTAATCACGGCATCACCGCCGCAGCACTGTTCGGGTTCGTTGCCCTCATCGAAAAACGGTCGGGTGGTGCGCGCGGCATGGACGACTTTGGTGGACTGCGGAAAGTGGCCCCCGTGTTTTGCGGACTGATGGGCATTTCGATTTTCGCGTCACTGGGATTGCCAGGGTTGAACGGGTTCGTCGGCGAGTTTTTGATCTTCAAGGGTGTATTTGGGTTGATGCCGTGGGCAGCAGTGTTTGCCACTCCCGGCCTTCTGTTCACCGCGTGGTTTCTGTTGAACATGATTCAAAAAGTCTTCAACGGTCCATTGATCGAGCGTTGGAAGGAGTTTCCTGATTTGACGGCGAAAGAAATTCTGGTCGTGGCTCCGGCAACGGCGCTGATGTTCGTGATCGGCATCTGGCCACAGAGCGTGGTGGGTGTGCTCAACGAATCAATGAAGGCCTTGGCGAGCGGGCTTGGAAATTAAATGCTGACCTGGACCATCTATATTTCGTTTCTCGGAATGGCACTGCTGATGTGCCTGCCGAAGGAACGTCCTCAGCTCGCCCGCAGGGTCGCGTTGCTGACGGCGTCGCTCGGTCTGGTGGTCGCGTTGATCGGCGCGTCGGCGTTCAAGCCCGACGGTGGCATCCAAACCCTGGTGGATTATTCGTGGATTCCGACCTTGGGAATTCAATACAATCTGTCGGTCGACGGCATCAGTCTGTCGATGGTGATGCTGACGGCGATCATTGCGTTCGTTGGCGTGTTGTTCTCGTGGAATATCGAGACGCGAACTAAGGAGTTTTTCGCCTACTACTTCGCGCTGATCGGCGGTTGTTACGGCGTGTTCCTCAGCTTCGATCTGTTTCTGCTCTTTGTGTTCTACGAGATCGCGATTGTTCCGAAATATTTTCTGATCGCATCGTGGGGTTCGACCAACCGCGAGTACGGCGCGATGAAACTCGCGATCTATTCCTTCGCCGGAAGCGCGCTGGTGCTGCTGGGGATCATCGCCGCCTACGTCGCCTCCGGAGCGAACTCATTCAGCCTCGTCGAGCTCGCCCAACACTCGTTCAGCGAAGGTCAGCAGGCCTGGATGTTCCCGTTGGTTTTCGTCGGATTCGGCGTGCTCGCGGGCATGTGGCCGTTTCACACCTGGGCACCGACTGGTCACGTCGCCGCGCCCACCGCCGCGTCAATGTTGCTGGCCGGTGTGGTGATGAAACTGGGGGCCTACAGCTGTCTTCGAGTGGCGATGACGCTGTTCCCGCTCGGTCTGCAAATGTGGTCGCCGTATCTCGGCGCACTCGCGGTTACGGGAATCGTTTACGGGGCGCTGGTTGCGCTGACCCAGAAAGATTTCAAGTTCGTGATCGGCTATTCCAGCGTGAGCCACATGGGGTTTGTGCTGCTCGGACTGCTCTCGCTCAGCCAGATCGGTCTGAACGGCGCCGTGCTCCAGATGTTCTCGCACGGGATCATCGCCGGGCTCCTCTTCGCGGTCGTGGGACGGATGATCTATGATCGAACCCACACCCGGGTGTTGAACGATCTTCAGTTGATGCAGCTGCGGAAGACGCTTCCGTTTGCGGCGATTGTTTTTGTTATCGCGGGATTCGCCTCGATGGGCATGCCTGGTTTCAGTGGATTCGTCGCGGAAATTCAGATCTTGATCGGCGCGTGGCACGGCTTCTCCGCTTACGCTATCCTTGCTGGAATCGGTGTGGTGATTGGTGTGGCCTACACGCTGCGCGTGGTGCAAAAGGCGTTCTATCCTGACAAGACTGAAATCTCGCGCGCGGAACTCAAACCGATGGAACTCGAACCGATCACGATTCAGGAGAAGGTGGGCGCGGTTATTCTTCTCGCCTGCACCGTGGTGATCGGCCTCTTCCCGGGAGTTCTGCTCGACTGGATTATTCCTGCATTCGAGTCGCCACTCTTCGATGAATTGCGGAAGGGGGTGGGCCAATGAACCCCCTTCAGTTCGATTATTCCGCGATTCTCAAACTGGCACTGCCCGAAACCATCCTCGTGCTTGGTGCGATTCTCGTGCTGTTCATCGACCTCACCGTGATGCGGGGTCGTGACGCGGCGGATCGCTCGTCGGTACTCGCACTTGTGAGTGCGATCGTGAGCATCATTGGTATCTTCGTTTTCCAGTTTCTCCCAAAGACCGGTTCCGTGCTCGACGGAATGCTCGTTCTCTCGCCGACCACCGTGCTGGTGAAGCAATGCATTCTGGTGTTCGCGGCGCTGACCGCGTTGATCTCCTGGCGGGTCCGGTTCACGGAACACATTGGTGAATACTTCGCGCTGATTCTCTTCGCCACCACCGGCATGCTGTTCCTCAGCAGCGCGCAACATCTCCTGATGCTCTTCGTCTCGCTGGAGCTGACCAGTCTTTCGCTTTACGTGCTGGTCGCGTTCAACAAGGAAAGCCGCGCGTCGGCGGAAGCCGCCCTCAAGTATTTCCTGTTCGGTGGTGTGGCCGCTGCGTTCACGTTGTTCGGACTGAGTTTGATCTACGGCATCGCGGGTTCATTGAACTTGGAAACCATCGCGATGAACCTGAGCGGCAAGGAGCCCGACCTGATTTTCTACGTGGCGGTCGTGATGGCGCTGATCGGATTCGGATTCAAGATCGCTGTCGCGCCGTTTCACCTCTGGGCGCCGGACGCGTATCAAGGTGCACCAACGCCGGCTGCTGCGTTCATCGCCACCGGATCCAAGGTCGCGAGTTTCTATATTCTCTTGCAAGTGCTCTACGTCGGATTTGGTGAATTCGCCGGGGACGCCGGGGGGGGACATTTCGAATCAGGCTGGCAACCGGTGCTCGCGATTTTCGCGACGCTGTCGATGGTGATTGGTAATCTCGTCGCCCTCGCGCAAACGAGCGTCAAACGGCTGCTCGCGTATTCAGCCATCGCCCACGGCGGTTACGCGCTGGTTGCCGTGATGGCCAACAGTGTCGATGGCACGGCGGCCGTGGTTTATTATTCGGTTACCTACGGGCTGGCGACGCTCGGTGCGTTTGCGGTGGTCGGAGTCGTCGAGGACCAATGCGGAGATGACAGCATGACGTCACTCGCCGGGCTCAAGGAACGTTCGCCGGTGCTCGCGCTGTGTCTGATGGTGTTCATTTTGTCAGCGGCAGGAATTCCGCCGCTCGCCGGTTTCTTCGGCAAGTTCTACGCCTTCACTGCCGGTGTGAAATCTGGTTCACCGGATCTTGGCCTGATCTGGATCGTGGCGATCGGACTGTTGATGAGCGCCGTGTCATTTTACTATTACCTGCAGGTGCTCAAGCAGGCGATGGTTTTGCCAAGTGCGAAAAACGCTCCGGCAATTCATGCAAACCCGGTGGTGTTGCTGGTGATCGTTCTGGTTGCGATTTCGGTCATTTTGCTGGGTTGTTTCCCGACGTTGCTTTTGCCTGATACCGGGGTTGCCGTCGGAGTGCTTTCATCGGGTTAAAAGTTTATGGAACCGGAAGAACACAGTCAGATACTTCAGATCGAGCGACCTCATCGCAAGTTGAGGACGTATTATTTTCTGACGTGCCTGTTCACCGGGCCGTTGTTCCCGATCCTGATTCTCCCCGCCTATTTTCGGTATCATACCATGCGCTACAAGATCGGGGCCGAGGGCATTTCGATGCGTTGGGGATTGCTGTTTCGCAAAGAGATCATTCTGAACTACGCGCGCATCCAGGACATTCATCTCAGTTCGAACATCATTGAGCGTTGGCTCGGGCTGGCCCGGTTGCAGATTCAAACAGCCAGCGGCAGCAGTGCCGCCGAAATGACGATCGAAGGCGTGCTGGAGTACGAGGCGTTGCGCGATTTTCTTTACTCAAAGATGCGCGGGTTGAAGCAGCGGAAAAATGCGCGCGCGGCTTCGAGTGAGAGTTCGACGGCGGGTCAGCCGGTTGCCCTCAGCGCAAATGAAGTGGCGGAGCTGACTCAAACACTGCGCGAGGCGGCGAATGAATTGCGGCTCCTTCGCGAGCAACTTCCGCGGAAAACCGCGACCGGTTCCACTCCGCAACTTCCACCTGATTTGCCAAGGAATCTTGATGCGTAAACTGCTCTTCAAATGGCTGAAGATCCCGGCGGAACCCGAACCGCCGGCGGGGAGCCACGAATCCGTTCAGGTCTTTCGTGCGGCCAAGAATTTTTATTACGTGCTCCTGGCGAAATGGGCGATCAAGCAGGTGTCCCTCCTGATCGGCATCGTTTTTTCCCTCTACATGTTGGGGCAATGGTCGAAGCAATTGAATGAGAATTTGGTGCTGGTGATCAGCGTTTTTGAATGGATCGGTGTCGCCGGTTATTTGTTGCAGATTCCGTTGTCGCTCGCGCTGGTGAAGCTCGACTACGAATTGCGCTGGTACATCGTGACCGACCGCAGTCTCCGCATCCGGGCGGGCATCTGGGACATCCGTGAAATGACGATGACCTGCGCCAACATTCAACAAGCCAGCGTGAGCCAGGGCCCGCTGCAACGAATGCTCGGCATCTCAGATCTTCTTGTGCGAACGGCCGGCGGAGGGTCCGGTGGCGAGGCTCAGAATCAACATCAGAAAGGCGCCGCCGAGTTGATGCACGTCGCGTATTTTCATGGCGTCAACAATGCCGAGGAAATCAAAGAACTCATCCAGGAACGGATGAAACAATTCATCGACACGGGTTTGGGCGATCCGGATGAAGAGGATGAAACGGTCGTTCAAGAAACGACGGCGTCGGGTCCGTCGGAAATCCTGCTGGCGGCGCGGGAGCTTGCCACCGAGGCGAGAGGGCTGCGAGAAAGCATTTAATGGCGTAATTCATCACATGATGAATGCCAGTATTGAAGTCCCATCGGGACGACCGGAAATAGCCCAGCGTTTCAACGCTGGGTTTGATGCGATCAAAATGGTCCGAGCCCCGGAAGGGGGAAAGAAAGAACGTTCGGTTGAACCAGGAAAATTGGTCGGTCGGATGTGGTTGGGATGTTTCTTTCGTCCCGAACGAGACTGGTTTCTATTCCGGCGCGGGAAGCCAGCGTTGAAACGCTGGGCTATTTTCTTCGCCCTAAAGGCTGCGGATTTGTTGCTCGCTCACGTGATCAACATCCCGTCCCCGTAGCTGAAGAAGCGGTAACGTTTTTCAATCGCCTCGGCGTAGAGCGATTTCGCGATGTCGATTCCCTCAAGTTTTCCCGGTGAAAGGAACGCGCTTACCAGCATCAGGAGCGTGGATTTTGGAAGATGAAAATTGGTGGTCAGAGCATCCACAATTCGCGGGGAATACGGGGGGTAAATGAAAATATTGGAACGATCTGTTCCCGCGACCAGGTCGCCGCCGTTTCGCTGGGCGACCGTTTCCAGCACACGCATAGACGTGGTTCCCACGGCGATCACGCGTCGCCCGCCAGTCTTCGCCACGTTGATGGCCGCCACGGTTTCCTGGCTCAACGTGAACTGCTCCGAGTGCATCTTGTGGTCGGTGATCTCCTCCGTCTTGACCGGTGAGAACGTTCCGAGACCCACCTGCAATGTGACGAAGCACGTCTCCACTCCGGCCGCACGAATGGCATTCAACAGTTCGTCAGAATAATGTAGTCCGGCGGTCGGAGCGGCCACTGATCCGGGCTCGCGCGCAAACACCGTTTGGTAACGGGTCAGATCGAGCATGGCCCGGTCGGCATCCGGATGAATGTAGGGCGGGAGCGGCATCTCGCCCAGTTCATCGGCGCGTTCGAGAATGTTCACGCCGTCGTTAAACCGGATTCGTCCGTGGCCTTCCCCGTTCTTTTCAAGGATCGTGACGGTGACGTCGCCAGGTTCAGAATGATGGTTCAGCAGTTTGACGGTCGAACCCGGCCGCAGACGCTTTCCCGGTTTCAGCATCGACCACCATTCTCCGTTGTCCGCCGGTTCCAGGAGCAGCAATTCCACCTTGCCGCCGGTGCCTTCTTTGATCCCGTGGAAGCGCGCGGGAATCACTTTCGTATCGTTGAAGACGAGAAGATCTCCGGCACGCAGGAACTGAAGAATGTTGGAAAACGTCGTGTGCGCGCGCGCGCCGGTAGCCCGATCATAGTGGAAAAGCCGTGATTCTTCGCGTCGTTCAGTCGGGCGTTGCGCGATCAGTTCTTCGGGCAGGGCATAGTTGAATCGTTCGGTTTCCATTGTTGGTCGGAGGATCGTGGCGTTGATTGAGATTTCCGACAAGCCGTTTGGCGGCGGAGGTCTAACGGCTACCGGTTCAACCAAGCTTCTAGCCAACCTGATTGCGTTAGAAGAACGACGCCGATGACGGCGACAATTCCTCCGATCAACGAACGCAGCGGCGGTTTTTCGCCCTCCATGTAGGTCGAGAACGGAACGACCACGAGCGGCGTCAAGGCGACGATCGGCAGCACGATTCCAGACTCGGTTGATTGAAGCGCCCACTGAAGGCAGGCGACCCCGAGGGTCGGACCCATCAATGCGTTTACGACGATCCACGGTCCCGCCTTTCTCCACTGATTGCGGGTGATGACCGGCATGGGCTTGTTCGTGAGCCGGCCGAAATGTGCGAAGACCGCCCTGCGTTTCACGAACAGCACGCTGATTCCCGCGATGACCAGGCCGGCGAGGATTCGCTGAAATGTCGCCGTCAACCCGCCGGTGAATCCGTCGAGGTTGATTCCTGAAGTGTCCGCAGTCGCTTCGGCGACGGAGTAGGCCTTGCGGCTAATCACGGCCCCGCCGCCCTGGCCAAGAGCCGCGACAATCGCGAGGACGATACCGCCGAACCAGTGGCGGTGGATGGGCTGCGCCTGTTTGCCCGGCGCGAGGGCCAGAACGATGCCCGCGAGAATCGTCGCGCAACAGATGATCTCGATGACCGAGACGGCGTTGCCCAGCCACAGCCACTCCGCTGTCATCGCGATTGGCGCGGCGAGGCAGTGGACGATCAGGACCGTCAGCCGGGAGCCGAGTTTCGGGTAGGCCTGAAAGAGCGCGACATCGCCGAGGCCGAAACCGACCAGACCACTCAACACGAACCAAGGGAGAAAGGGGCCCTCCAGTCCGATTCCCCAGACGTAGGCGAAAATGCCGAGCAGGAAGGTCGCGATTGCAAGACGCCAGAAGTTGGCCTCGTTGCCGCCCATGTAACGCACCGAGCGATTCGCCGTCACGGCGGACAGCGAGAAGAAAACCGTGGTGAGCAGTGCGGCGAACATGGAGCGCGTGGATGGACCGTCGGCAGTGGTGCGAGTCCCGGTGGGGCAGGGCGGGGCGCCCGTCTATTTCAGCTGCCCGGAATCCAGCAGTTGAAGATGAACCCGGGCCACCTCCCACATGTATTCGTTCTTCAAATTGAGATCGACCGCTCGTTGAAGATGTTTTCGGCAGAGCTCCCGTTCGCCCTGAACGTCGTAGAGCAGCGCGATGTAGAGATGCGCGTAGAGTTGTTGCAGGAGGATCAGCCGCTTCTCGGATTTCGGGTCCTCGGCCGCCTGCAACACCTTCTCGGGGGTGGTCGTGCCGGCGTAGAGATCGAGCAGCTGCGACATCGGAATCCGCGCATCGCCCGAGACAGGGATCATTGTCTTGCGCGCCTCATCGACATTCTTCAGGCGGGCGACACAGAGAAAATGCCAGAGCGTGTTTTCGACGTCGCGGGGATTTACCGTGCGGTGCAGCTCGAACTGTTTCCGTCCGTCGTCATATTTCCCGTCGTAATAAAGTGCGATCCCGCGCTGCCAGTATTGAGCGGCACGATCCGGTTGGGAGTCCGCCAAAACGTTGTAGTCCACGACACTTTCGGGGATGCGGCCGAGCAGGAAATACTGTGTGCCGCGGTGATAGCGCGCTTCGGGCGCGAACGGCGCCATCTCGATCATGCGGGAGTAATCCTCGACCGCCAGTTCGGATTTTCCCTCGAGTTCATAACATCGTGCACGCAGGAAATAGCAGTTTGGATTCTCCGGATCCTCGGCGATCATCAGCGTCGCGATCTTGATGGCCTCATCGCGGTTGCCCGCCACAAAGGCCTGTTTCGCCTGTTGCAGCAGCAGCTTGGTTTCAATTTTTTCATCCGCTGAAAAAACGGAGGTCAAACTGGTCATCAGGACCACGGCGATGGCGATTCGGATCGAGCGCATGACTGGAGGGTATCGCACCAAACGGGAAACGTCGCCAGCGGAATAGTGCGGAAGCGGCCACTGTGCGCATCTTGGCACCGCCCCAGAGCTCCCGTCCACCACGGCGGAGCCGGGACAAGGTGATATGGGCATCCTCCCCACTTCCCCTTTGGCGATGTCGTGCCCGCCACGTTTCCGGTAGGTCGGCAGGTCGGCCACAAGTCTGAAATTACTTGGCAGCGCGGATGTCAGGATTGGTTCTTCCGATGCTGGGTCAGGAATTCCTGGAGAAAAGTGAAGACCAGCGACGCGCTACAGCCGACGAGCAGCAACCCGGTGAGCGCCTCGACCTGTGCCAGAATTTGCATCTCACCGAACGGCGTCACATCGCCATAGCCCACAGTCGTGTAGGTCGCGAAGGAAAAATAGACGACCTCTTTGAACGGCTCGATCATTGCAGTCGACCCGGCGTCCTGAATCGCCGTGATCCGGGAACCTTCGAGTCCGCCAAAATGCCCCCATTTCATGAGACCGTAAAACACCCCGGCAAACATCATGATTTCCATGATGTGAGTGACGAGGAGCATGAAGACGATGAACCCGAGTTTCACGCTGGGTCGGCGGCTCCAGCTGACCGTGTGACTTCGCAACCACACGAGCACCTGCACATGGATGCCCACGCAGCACAGCATCAGCAGCAGGGTGATGAACAGAATGCCTAGCATTTTTCAAATGTTCCCGTGCGGCCCCGGTTCAACCCGCATGATGGAACGGCCTGAACGTTTGTTCGGCCTCGAGTTTTGGGGGCGGGAAATCGTTACTGTGCGAGCGGCATCCAACGCTTGATGGTGGCGTTCATCGAATCGTCTTTCTGCGTTTTGGCGATGAACTCGTTCACCTTCGTCAACAGCTCGGTATCCTGGGGCCGCACGGCCCAACCAAGATAATCCTCATGCAGCATCCGGGGGATGACTGTGAGGCTGGCGGTTTGGTTTAACGCGGCCTGATACAACACGATTTGGGCGTCTGAGATGACCGAGTCGATTCGTTTGTTGGCAAGGTCTTTGACCGCGTCATCAATCGAGCGATAAGTCTTCTTCTTTGAATGGGCGAACATCTCTTCGACGACGTATTCTCCGACCGTTCCACGTTGCACGCCGACGGTGCCCGGGAGAGGTTGAGGGAACCCCAGTGCGTATCGATAGAGGTCCTTGCGGTGCACAAGCATCATCTGCCCCACATGCATGTAGGGGTTAGAAAATGCCGCCAGCATCCGGCGCTGGGGCGTGATGCTCATGGACGACATGACGATGTCCGTCCTGCCGTTTTGAAGCGCGGTGAGCTGGTCCGCCCACTTGACTTGCACAAATTCAACCGGGCGCTCCAGATACTTGCCGAATTCCCGGGCCATCTCAATTTCGAATCCGGTCAACTTCCCTGCCTGTTTAAAAACCATCGGCGCCATGTCGGGCGTGACTCCAACCTTGAGCACGTTGCCCGGCGAGTCCGTCGGTGGAGTGTAGCTGCTCGTGCCGCTGTCTGTACCGGACTGGCAACCGCTCAAGAGCCCAAGACATCCCAGCAGGACTGGAAGGGATAACGTGCGAAGAGATTTCATGGGCGGACTATGTACTCGGAATTCTCCGACAGGCCAAGCAGCATTTCTTGGTTGAGGCGCGGGATTGTTACAGTTTTGAAGGTGGCCGGAAAGAGCTCCCATTCAGTTTTCAAGTTCAGTTGCGGACGCTTCGATACCAATCCACAAACTTGGGGATTCCCTGTTCGATCTTGGTCGTGGGTCGGTAATCCAGTTGCGCCCGCGCCTTCGTCACATCGGCGAACGTGATCGGGACATCACCGGGTTGCAGCGGCTGCCGGTCGATGACCGCCTTCTTGCCGAGGGCGGTTTCCAGCAGCGTGATCAGCTGCGACAGAGTGACCGTCTGGGATTCCCCGAGGTTGAACACGTCATATCCCAACGACCGCTCCGTGCATGCAACCACACCGTCCACGATGTCATCGATGTAGGTGTAGTCCCGGGCGGTTGAACCATCGCCGAAAACGGGGATTGGTTTTCCGGAATCGATCAGCCGGGCAAATTTGTGAATCGCGAGATCGGGACGTTGACGTGGGCCATAGACCGTGAAGAACCGCAGCATCGTGATGTCCATGCCATACACGTGATGGTAGGTATGACCGAGCGCTTCGCAGGCGAGTTTGCTGGCGGCGTATGGGGAAATCGTCTGGAAAACCGGATCGCCTTCCGCGAAGGGTACTTTTGAATTCACGCCGTAAACGGACGACGACGACGCCATTACCAACTTGTTGACACCATGTTTTCGGGCGGCCTCCAGAATATTCACCGTGCCCTCGACGTTCACGCGTTGATAAAGCGCGGGCTCCGACAGGCTCGGACGGACACCAGCCCGGGCCGCAAGGTGAATGACCTGATCAAACTTTGAACGAGCAAACAGATCTTCCACACCAGCCCCGTCCGTGATGTCACCCTCGACAAATTCAAGCGAACCGCCGACCGCGCGGATTTCCTCGATGTTCCGGAGCTTGATATCGCGCGCGTAAAACTCGTTTAGATCATCGATCACCGTGACGGCGTGCCCAGAACGCAGCAAACGTTCGCCCACGTGTGACCCAATAAACCCGGCACCGCCGGTCACCAGAAAATGCATGGCGCGAGAGTAGGGAGAACCCCCACGCGTGAAAACCACATTTATCGCGCGGCGGTAATTTGGATGGAATTTGAGTAAACAAACGCGGGGCAGCGTTCACTGGAATTCCTTTTTGCCACGGATGAAACACGGATGACTGAATTACCACGGAGGCACGGAGGACACTGAGTTTTCACAATCGCTGGCTCAGTGTCCTCCGTGCCTCCGTGGTGAATGGTTCCTATTCGTGTTTCATCCGCAGCGATAGATCTTCACGAATTTGTTTCGCCCGCAATTTGTCACTTGAGTCCGGAACTGATTTGCAGTCTAAACGGCGCATGCCCGACTGGCTCGCCGTCATCATTTTAGGACTCATCGAAGGGATCACCGAGTTTTTGCCTGTTTCATCCACCGGCCATCTGTTGCTCGCGCAGAACACCGGCTGGCTGCCGCACCAGTCCGACCTGTTCAACGTGGGCATCCAATCCGGTGCCGTGCTCGCCGTCGTGGTTGTCTTCGCAAAACGCGTGAAACAGTTTGCGACCGAATGGCGGAAACCGGACGTCCGCGATTACATTCTCAAACTAGGAGTCGCGTTCTTCGTCACCGCCGTGGGAGGGCTCGCCATCAAGGCGTTGAACTGGGAACTTCCGGAAACCGCACTGCCGGTTCTGATCGCCACCGTGGTCGGCGGCATCGCGATCATCGCCATTGAAAAATGGTTGAAGAACAAACCGAGTGCTGCGGAGATTACCTGGACCATTGCCATCGTCGCCGGGATGGCCCAACTGCTCGCCGGGTCGTGTCCGGGCACGTCGCGATCTGGCGCCACAATTCTTGCGGTGATGATGCTCGGTGTCGCGCGGCCGGCCGCGACGGAATTTTCGTTCCTGCTCGGAATTCCGACGTTGATCGGAGCCGGGGCCTACGAGGCGTTGAAAGTTCTCAAGAACGGCGGTCCGATGGAAACCACGTGGGGCATGATCATTCTGGGCACGATTGTCTCGGCGATCACGGCCTTCCTCGCGGTGAAATGGCTGCTGCGGTTTGTTCAATCCCACACCTTCATCGGATTCGGCTGGTATCGGATCGGGCTGGGCGTGGTGATCTTTCTGCTCCTGATGCGGTGACCGGCAAGTCGCCTCGAACACAACCGATCACCGGCGCGGAGAACCGGAAGGAGCTTTGCCGGCGGGCGCTGGAGGCAGTCGTCAAGCTCAGCGACGGGCGCGGACGGCAGGTGGTTTGATCCGAGACATCTCCGATTTTCGTGGGGTGATGTCAACAATCAGAACTTTTGGGAAAGGGGGAGCGCGAGGGGGGGATCTTTGAACTACTTAATCCAAGGGTTCAGCTCGTTTGGCGAGTACACCCAAGAAATATGTGAACGCGCACGCCAAACCGGAGAGGCTAATCGTCCAAAAATGTGCGGCGCTGCTCCCCAACGATATAATTGAACCAAGCCAGCAGCCCAGGGACACATAGTAAAGTTTGTCCCATACTCTGGTTTTCTCACTCTTCATGATTTCCACGCTATGGTTGGGAGCGGGCCGGAGCAATACCAAATTGAAGAGCGAGAGAGGGAGTAAAAGGGTTTGGATTATTGACAGCTGACAGGCGGCAAAGTGCGTCCGACTCTATGGAATCCGTGACGCGTCGCTGATCTGGATGAACACCGGGCGGCATTGGAATCTCCCGGTTTGTTGGTCGCTTGAACGTGATCTTGTTCCGGGCGTCGGGGCGCTGACGGCGGACGGGCGGAATCGTGATGTCGTGGATCACGAAACGAAACGACCGCCGCGCAGGAGCTTGCCTCCCGCCGCTGATCGAACCGTTGCCATTCACGGTCAAAATCGGATCGGGATAACCGGTTGCGCAATCCTCCGACTTCGGCCATTTTTCTTTCATGAAAATTTTCCTGACCGCCTTGGCGCTCGTGCTTTCCACCGGACTTTGTTTCGCGCAGAAAAAGACCAAGGGTTACGTCGAATTGACCGAAGTGAAGATTGAGGGCGACGCGGCGCCCGGCGCGCGTGTTTCGGCGAAATTGCATTTCAAGATCGAGAAGGGCTACCACACGCAATCGCACAAACCTTCCGAAGAATATTTCATTCCGACCGTGGTGAAGTTGAATCCGGCCGCCGGAATCAAGGCGGGGGAGATCGAATATCCGAAAGGTCACGATGAGAAAGTCGCCGGGCTCGACAAACCGCTTTCGGTTTACGACGAGGAATTTGAGATCACCGTCCCGCTCGCCATCAGCGCACAGGCGAAACTCCCGGCCACGCTGAAGGGCACGTTGAATTATCAGGCCTGCAAAGGCGCGGTGTGTTATCCGCCTCAAAAACTGGAGATCGAAATCAAGCTGGAGAAGTAGCTGAAGCTTCCACGAACATTGAAGCCCGGATAACCGTGAATGGGCGTGGACTAAGGAATGCAGGAATTTAGGAACGGAAAAAACGGGGAGTTCTTCCGGGAGAAAAACAGCGTGCAGCGAGACAGGCACTGTCACTTATCTGCGCTTCGCCGTTCGGCTGATGATGGGAAAGATCACAGTTGTGGTGAGAATTAAACCCGGTTTCATAATTTCCTGCCTTCCTTATTCGACTCACTGCCTGCGCTTGGTAAAATCTTCCATTTGATTACGCTCAAATTCTGGCAGGTTTGAACGGTTTCGCGTAGGAATCTGTCCGTGTGAATGAACTGATGATGAACATTCAAAGTAAGGCATTTGCTGCAATCGTTTTTACGGGGGGCTGGCTGCTGGCGGCGCCGGGATCTGGGTTTGCGGAGGACGTGAATCCGCGTCGTGATGCGGTGGTTTCTGCGGTGGAAACCGCGATGCCGAGCGTTGTGAATATCGCCACCGAGACCATCGTGTTCCGCAACAATTCGATGGACGATATCTTCAGCGAGTTCTTCGGCTATCGACGTGGCTACAAAAGCGGCAGCGTCGGTTCCGGAGTAATCATCGATGAGGCGGGCTACATCCTGACCAGTTTCCATGTGATCGAACGCGCAACCCGCGTGCAGGTGAAGCTGAACGACGGCCGTGAATTCGAGGCGGAGCCCGTGATGTACGCCAGCGGCCGGTCCGATATCGCGCTCCTGAAGATTGTCACCGGCAAGCCGGAGAAGTTTCCGGCGGTCAAGCTTGCCGACGACGGCGATCTGTTTCTGGGCGAAACCGTGATGGCGCTGGGCAATCCGTTCGGGCTCGGCGGTTCAGTGAGTCGTGGGATTTTGAGTTCCAAGACCCGCCGCCCGGTCAATGACGACGAGCGTCTTGGCATCGAGGACTGGCTTCAAACCGACGCGTCGGTGAACCCCGGCAACAGCGGTGGTCCGCTGGTCAATCTCGACGGGAAACTGATCGGTATCAACGTTGCGATCTACAGTGGCGGACAGTATCGCGTGCAGGCGCAGGGAATCAGTTTCGCCATTCCGGTGAAGCGGGTGCGGGAGGCGGTGTCGCAGATATTCGTTCCCGAAACCATGCTGGGGATGTGGTTTGGCGCGCGGATCAATCCGGGCGTTTTTCCGCTCATCATCGGCAACGTGCAGAAGGGCAGTCCGGCGGACAAGGCGGGACTCCGGACCGGCGACGAGGTGGTCGGGGTGAACGGGAAGATTCCCGGCAGCTTCATCCAGTTCAACACGCTGATCGGTGAAAGCGAAAATCTGACGGCCGAGATCGAGATCAGACGGGACGGCAAACGGATCGGGACGAAGGTCGGAATGATCAAGAATTCCGACCTGTTGCGGACGCGGCTCGGCGGCTCGTTGCAGGAGCTGACGCCCGAACTTGCGACCGCCTTCAGCGTGAGCCAGGAAGCGGGACTGCTGGTAGCCGGCGTTGATGATGACGGTCCGTTGGGCAGGGCGGGCGTGCAGAAGGGGTTTCTGGTCGCGGGGATCAACGGCGTGAAACTACATGATCTCGCCCGGGCGACGCTCATAATTTCCGATAATGGTTCTGGAGATGACGTCGTCCTTAACATTATTGTTCCACGGCAGCGCGGAAGGTCCGCCCCGTATTTTGAGCAGGGCGACGTTCGGGTAAAGATCAGGTGAAGCCTCCGCCTGAAAGCGTGAAAAACACGGGGTGCTGAATCCAGCGGTTTGTTGTTGGCCCCGGCTTTTCGTGTGGTTACAGATTCCCGCTCGCAGTCTCGATGGAAAACAGTTTCATGATTGAAGTCGCGGACCTGGTGAAAGATTACGCCAGTTATCGCGCCCTGCACAACCTGACGTTCAACGTCCGGCGCGGGGAGATTGTGGGCCTGCTCGGTCGGAACGGTGCGGGCAAAAGCTCCACCATGCGCATTCTTTCGTGCTTCATGCCGGCCACGTCCGGCAGGGCGAAGGTCGCCGGATTTGACGTGTTTTCACAGGCCGACGAAGTGCGCCGCCGGATCGGCTACATGCCCGAGAGCAATCCGCTTTATCAGGAGATGCGGGTGCGCGAGTATCTGAAATTCCGGGCCAGACTAAAAGGTCTCAGCCGCGCCGCCTCGCGCAGCCGGGTGGACGACGTGATCGAGGAATGCAGTTTGAAGGAGGTCAGTCGCAAACTCATCGGGCACTGTTCCAAAGGCTACAAACAGCGCGTGGGCCTGGCCGATGCGCTGGTACACGAGCCAGATCTGATCATTCTTGACGAACCCACGTCCGGTCTGGATCCCAATCAAATCCGCGCGGTGCGCCAGCTGATCAAGGATCTCGCCAAGAAACACACGGTGCTGATTTCGACCCACATTCTTCCGGAAGTTGAAATGACCTGCAGCCGGGTGCTGATCATGGAGCAGGGTCGGATACTCGCGGATGACACACCAGAGAACCTCCAGAGCCATATGAATCCCGACGGATTGGTACGGGCTGAAATCGCAGCGCCGGCGGAGGCGCTGGATGAGTGGTTTTCCGATTGGGCGGAGGTCAAGGCGCACGACATCGCGGTGGGTGACGGTGATTTTTTTTTGTGTTCATTGACGCCGGGCAACGGTGCGGATCTTCGGCCTGAAGTGTTCGCCCGGTGCCGGGAACACGGCTGGACGTTGCGCGAACTCACGCGTTCGCGGTTCTCGTTGGAGGATATTTTCATGCAGGTCACGCGGACCGATTCAAGGGAGGACGAACACTGATGCAGGCGTTTCTGACATTGGTGCGCCGCGAGATCGGCGGTTATTTCACCTCGTTCACGGGATACACCGTGCTGGCGGTGGTGCTGCTGCTGATCGGCCTGAGCTTCTATTCGATCGTTGATAAACTGAACGGAAGCCCCACTCCGATCCCGGTGACGGAAATGTATTATCAGACCGTTTACTTCTGGTTGATCCTCTTGTTGTCGGCACCGGTCATCACGATGAGAAGCTTCGCCCAGGAGAAGGACTCCGGAACATTTGAAACCTTGATGACCGCGCCGGTGAGCGACCAACAGGTGGTGGGGTCGAAGTTCATCGGGTCGATGATCTTCTACGGGATCATCTGGTTGCCGCTGCTCGCCTGCACGCTGATTCTCCGGTCGTTCATCGATGTCGGTGCGGCGTTTGATTTCGGACTGCTGGTCAGCACCGGGCTGGGCATCATGCTGATCGGCTGCGTTTATATTTCGATGGGGGTGTTCGCCTCTTCACTGACGCGCAGCCAGGTGACGGCGGCGATGGTCAGCTTCGCATTGGGCGTCTCGCTGTTCATGGCCAGTTTTCTGGGAACGGAGCTCGCCGCGTCGGACACGCTGTTGAACCAGGTGGTCAAAGCCGTCAATCTTCAGCAGTACATGCGAGGGTTCGCAACCGGCGTGATCGACACGCGGCCGATCGTCTTCTGCCTGAGCGCCACGGCGTTGTTCCTGTTCTTAACCCTGCGGGTGGTGGAAAGCCGTCGTTGGAAATAGGTGTCGCATGGAAGATCCCACCAGCTTTTCACGAGGTCGCAAATGGCGCATTGCCCTGCAGGTGGCGGTGGGCATCGTTTCGTTCATCGCGCTGGTGATCATGTTCAACTATCTCTCCGCGCGGCACCACACGCGCTACCACTGGTCCGCACGGACCGATGTTGAACTGACACCGCGCACGCTGACGCTGCTGCGCGCGATGACCAACGAGGTGGACGTCACGGTGTTTTTCGCCAAGGAGTCGGAGCTGTACGGCCCGGTCACCCGGCTGCTTGAGGAGTACGAGGCGCAATGCCCCAGCCTGAACGTCCGGCTGATCGACATCTACCGGAATCCTCTCGGCGCCCAAAAGGTGAAGGCGGAATACAAGATCGACTCGGACATCGATGACAACCTGGTCATTGTCGCGCACCAGGACCGCATCCAGGTGCTCCCCGCGAAATCACTGGCCGACTTCGAGTATGAACAGTACGCGAACGCGACCGAACAGGGATACCGGAAACACTACCGGTCATTTCAGGGCGAGCTGCTGTTCACGTCGGCGATTGCCGACGTGATCTCGCCGCGCCAGGTGCGGGCCTATTTCCTGCAGGGCCACGACGAGCACAACCCCGGCAGCACCGAGGCGCAGATGGGCTACGCTGGGTTCAATGGATTGCTCCGCGAGAACAACATCCAGCTGGTCCCCCTCAATCTTGGGCAGTCCGACATCCCGGTGGACTGCGATCTCCTGATCCTCACCGGGCCGCAGAAGGCGCTGCACCCGACGGAGCTGGACCGCATCGAGCAGTATTTGAATCAGGGCGGCCGGATGCTGGTCGGGTTCAATTTCCGCGCGGCGCGGGTGTTGACGGGCCTTGAATCCCTGCTCGGCCAGTGGGGCGTGGTTGTCGGCATGAATCTCATCGTGGACGAGGCGCGCCAGGTCGGCGGTGACGGCCAGGCAACAGCGAGATACGGTTCACATCCGATCGTCGGGCCGCTGCGCGGGGTGGACCTGATGACCGTCTATCCCCGGACCGTGGCTGAATTAAAGGGCGGCAATCCCGGGCACGTGGGAGCCACGATCACGGAGCTCGTCTTCACCGGGACGAACGCCGTGGTTTACACCGAGTTTGAGAACAACCTGCCGAAACGAACGGGTGCCGAGGCGGTGACCGAGTTCCCCATCGCGGTGGCGGTCCAGAAGGGCGGAGTTCCGGGGATCGCGTCCGACCGCGGCGGAGTCACCCGCATCGTGGTGATGGGCGATTCCCACATGTTCAGCAACCTGCTGTTGAACCAGAAGGCCAACCGTGACTTTGCGAATCAGATCATCAACTGGCTCGTTGACCGTACCGAACTGATGTCCGGGATCGGTCCCCGGCCGATGCAGGAATATCAGCTGGCCCTGATGCCCGCCCAGTTGAGGACTGTCCGCTTCATCCTGATTGCGGGCCTGCCGTCCGCCGCGTTGTTCGTCGGATTCCTCGTCTGGCTGCGACGGCGCAACTGAAAACCAAACCGGCGAAAGCAGATTTGAATACGAAACAAACATGGTGGTTGACCGGTGCGGCGGTGGCGCTGTTCCTGTTCATCGTTCTGTTCGAGCGCCGGGAGTCGCCCGAATCCGCCGCCGAACGTGCGTCCACCTCGGTGGTCCCCGGTTTGCGCCGGGATCAGATCACCTCCGTCGAAATAAACGCGAGTGGCCAGCCGGAGATCCGGATGAGGAAAAACGGGCAGTTCTGGATGTTGGAATCGCCGGTGCGCTATCCGGCGACAGTCGAACCGTGGCTGTTCCTGCTCGAACGCGCGACGTGGTTCATCCGGCTCTCGCCGGAGGAGCTGAAAGATCAGGGTGATAATCTTGCGGACTTCGGGCTCGCCCCGCCCCGAGTGACGGTGGTCCTGAATTCCGGCGACCAGAAGACCGAGGTCCGTTTCGGCGACAAGATCGCCGTGGGCAACCGCTTCTATGCGCAGGTCGGAGATCAGGAGGACGTGGTGATCACCGACGCTCTGTTGTTTGATTCCCTGCCCAAGTCCGTCGATGGGTGGCGCGATCCGGCGTTGTTTAACTACCGGACCATCGCGAGGCCGGACGGTGGTTTTGAGATCGGGCGGATTGAGGTAGGTCCACCGGACCAGAGTTATGCGTTCCAGCCGGACCTCAAGGAGTCGGGGCGGTCGACCATCCGTTGGCGACTTGCCGACCCGCTCGATGCGCGTGCCGACAGCGACAGGGTTAACTCGCTTCTTTACCGGATCGCCCCGAGCTGGGCTGTGGAGGAATATGTGTCTGACGATCCGAATGCGGAGGTCGATCAGTACGGACTGCTGCATCCGAATCTTGAACTGGCCGTGATGAACGGCACGAACGACGTGCTGTCCGTCCAGTTTGGCGGGAGCCCGACCAACCGCCCGGACCTAGTCTACGCGCGTCAGGTGCAGTTTACCAACGTTGTGCTGACCGCCCGGTCCAACATTGCCGTCCTTCAGCTGCCTTATTCGGACTGGCGGAACCGCAGGCTGATCTCGCTCGAGACCAACCGGGTCGCCGAGATCACCGGGAGCTACCTCTTCGGCGACCAAGTGTTTTCCTATCGACTGGCGAGTGACACCAATCACGTCTGGCGGATGGCGGAGCCGGAGGTCCTGCCGGTCGATGCGGAACTGGTGAACGAGTTTTTCACGCAGATGAACACTCTGCGGATCACCGCGTTCGAGAAGGATCTGGTGACTGATTTTGCGGAGTACGGATTGGCCGTTCCGGCGCGGCAGTTCTCCTTCGGCATCTTCACGAACTTGGCGAACACGAACGGCTATCCCTCACTGTCATTCGGCACGAACACGACCGATGAGGCGTTCGCGCGGCGGTCGGACGAGATCGCGGTCTACTCCATCGACCCGGCCAGCTTCAGCGATCTGCCGCTCACACACTGGCAGTGGCGCGACCGGAACATCTGGTCGTTCAACACGAACGACGTGAAACGCGTCATCATCGAGCAGCACGGGAAGAAGCGCGAGGTGATCCGTGCCGACGACGGCGGATGGCGCCTCGCCCCGGGCTCGACCGGTGTGCTGGAACTCTCGTTTGAAGAGGCAGTGTATCAGGTGTCGAAACTGAAAGCCGACCGCTGGGTGGCCAAGGGCGGCGAGAGCTCCGCCTCCCAGTTTGGTTTCAGTGATCCGCCCCACCGCGTCAGTTTTGAAGTGGTTCAAAACGGACGGACGACTACCAACTCCATCACTTTTGGCGGACTCCGCGACGGCATTTTTCCGTTCGCTGCCGTGAAATTGAATGACGGAATCACCTGGTATTTCGATTTTCCTTACGAGCCGTATCACAAAGTCGTGAACCACAACTTCAAGCTGCCCGAGGGTGGGTAGTCGCCATGCCCAAGGACGCTCCCAAACGCAAGATGGGCCGCTTGCGCCTGACCTTTCGCTACTGCCGGATCGCGCTGCTCGTGTTTCTTCTGGCCGCGATCTGCGCGTTGACCTATCTCAACCAGGTCGGCGTGCCCGGCTTCGTCGCCAACGCCCTGCTTCGTGAACTGGAACAAAATGGGTTGAAGGCGCAGTTCTCACGGCTGCGCTGGCGCTGGCACGAGGGCGTGGTGGCGGAGGATCTCTTCGTCGAGCGCCGGGGTGAAAGCGGGGTCGGTCCGATGTTCACTGCGGATCGCGCGGCCATCCGGCTGGACATGGACGCGATGAGCGGCCTGCGATTGCGCTTCGATTCGGTGGAGCTGCGCAACGGCGGGCTGAACTGGCGGCTGTCGGACACCAACCTCTCGGATCAGCTGCACCTGTCCGGCATCGACTCGGTGCTGGTGTTTCACGAGGACGAATCCCTTGAGCTCACCCGGTTTAGTTCGACGTTCAAGAAACTGAAACTGAACGTGACCGGCACTCTCACCAACCAGAAGGAGATCGGTCGCGCGTCCGGCGACACCAATCAGTCGCCGCCGAACCTGCAGGTACTGAATGAGACCATGAACCGCGTGGCGAACTACCTGACAAATTTCGAATTTACCGCCACGCCCGAGTTGAACCTCCGGTTTGACGCGGACGCCGGGAACTGGCGGAACCTGGCGGCCGATCTGCGTGTGCGTCTGCCACAAACGACCTCGTCTTGGGGCGAGGTGGATCAGATGAATCTTCTCGCGCGGGTGCGGCCTAGTGCGGATGCAAATACGGATGCCTCGATCGAACTGGTGCTCAGCGGCGATCAGGCGACCACGCCCTGGGGGAGGCTTTCGAACTGGCAGGTGCAGACCCGTACGGTGCCAGTACTGCAACTGCCACAGAATTCCAGCAACGAAGTGCAGGTGACGTTCTCCCGACTTGAAACGGACTTCGGCGAAATCGAGGAGGGAAAACTGGACGTGTATCTTGAAGCGCTTTCCGAGGACCGGCCGGATGAAATGAATCTGAGAATGGATCTGGGCGGGCGGCGGCTGCTGACGAAGTGGGGGACGGCGGCCGGGATCGAACTCGACTATCGGGGAACGATCAGCCGCACGAACTGGCATCCCATCAACGGCACGAACATCCTGAACCTGGAGGGGGTGCAATCAACCCACGGCGGGGCGCAGCGGCTCCAACTGACGTTGGCGCAGAAACCGCAGGCGCCCGGATGGGAGTCGCAGGCTGATGATTCGTGGGGACTGTGGCGGCACATCGAACCTTACATCCTGGATTTCTCCATTAGCGGAACGGATGTCGACGCACTGGAGATACAGGTTGAATCGGTGCAGATCAGCGGCGGCTGGGTTGCCCCGCGTTTTGAGATCCGGGAGCTGAAAGGAAGCCTGTATGGGGGTGACATGCTGTTGTCCGGCGACATCGATGTGACGACCGGAGGGATTGGATTTTCCACGATCAACGACTGGGATTTTCACGCGTTGGATCACATGTTTTCCGAGAATTTTTACCATTGGTTCGAGCCGTATCAGTGGGGTGGCGCCCTACATGTGGAGGTCTCCGGCGTGCTGGCCTGGCCGGACTGGAATGTCTACAAACCCAAATGGCGCGAAGAGATTGGACCGACCATGGGCCTCTCCGGCTGGTTCACCGCGGAGAATCCCTCGTACCAGGGCATCCCGGGTCTTGAGGCACACTCCCATTTCCATTTAACCAATTTCGTCTGGTACCTCCCGGACCTGACGATGGTCCGCCCCGAGGGAACCACCGTGGCCCTCCTCGACTCAAATGATCTCACCAAAGACTTTTTCTGGAACATAGTCGCCGACATCAATCCTTACGCACTGGAACCGGTTTTCGGAGCGCGGCAACGGCAGATTTTCGAACAATTCACCAACCACGTCACACCGCATGTCGAGGGGGTAATCCGGGGCCGTTGGGGGGAGGAAGAGCACATCGTTTTTGAAGCCACCGTATCCGCACCTAAGATTAACGTACGTGGTGAGGACATCGACCAGCTCGATGCGCATGTGGCTTTTACGAACATGGTCCTCACGATCACGGACGGTGTGATTTGGCAGAGCAACCGGGTGGGGCGGGCCGAAAGCCTGGCGATCGATTTCCTGGGGCAGCAAATGTTCTTCACGAACGTTACCGCCAACTTGCCGCCAATGTCGGTCGCCCGGGCCATCGGTCCGGTCACTGCGGCTGCGGTTGAGCCCTACGTCTTCGAGGAGCCTCCGATCATTTCCGTGAACGGCTCGCTGGGTTTCGAGACCCACGACAAAACGGATCTGAAGTTTGACGTTGATGGTTCGCGATTCAGTTGGTGGGCCTTCCAAATTGACGACATCAATGGTCATCTGCACTGGCATCAGAACGTGTTGAACCTGACCGACGTCGCGACGGATTTCTACGACGGAGTCGCGACGGGTGGTGGGACCTTCACGTTCTATACGAACCGGCCGACTGATTTTACGTTCACCGCCGTGCTGGAAGACGCCCAGCTGAAACCGCTGGTGAGGGACGTGTTCGGCAGCACCAACAACCTCGACGGCCAGCTTTCGGGCGAACTGGTGATCGACGCCGGCCGCTCGGACTCACGGGACACGTGGAATGGTTACGGGCACATGGACGTGCAGAACGGCATGCTCTGGAACATCCCGATCTTCGCCATCTTTTCACCGCTGTTCAACGCCATCTCACCGGGGCTGGGCTCCAGTCAGGCGGACAAGGCCACCGCAAATTTTGTCATGATTAACGGCACCATGATCTCCACCGACCTTGAGGTGAAATCGACCGAGCTGAGCATGAGATATAGAGGGTCCGTTGATCACATCGGCAATGTCGACGCGTTGATGGAGGCACGCATTCTCAAGGAGGCCGGGCCTCTCGGGCCGCTCATCAGCACGGCGTTGCGGCCGCTGACCAAGTTGCTCGAATACAAGGTCACTGGCACGCTCAAGGAACCCGAGGCGGCGCCGATCTTCATCCCGAAATTCCTGCTGCTCCCGCTGGAACCCTTCAAGGCTCTCGGCGGCCTGCTGAAAAAATCGGTGGAAGAACCATTGGAATAAGCTCCTGTTTCCCGCTCTGTTCTCTCTGTGGCCTCCGGTTCAAAGAAACGGTTCCGACTCATCGCGTGGTGGTTTTGATCTCTCCCGGAAACCGGCCGGTCTTTGACTTTCAGCAGTGGTGTAATTATTAAGAACGGATGGCCGGTGATTCAGAAGAATGGGCGCGCACCGTCAGGAAAACCTGCCGGGCGTTCACCCGCTGGTTCTTCCGGTTGATCATCATGCCGACGCTGGGGTTGATCACCGTCTTTTTCGTTTGGCAATACCAGAACGCCAAAATGATCAAGTTGATCGAAGACCGGATTGTGACTGATGGTGAACCGCTCTCCCCGAAGGATCTCGCGCGGATGCTGCCCGAAGTTCCACCGGACCGGAATGCCGCAATTCCATTGATGGAACTGTGGGCGCAATCGGACCCGGAGTTCTGGAAGGCGTTCCGCGAAGGACGTCCGGGAGTTCAGAAAAGCAAAGAAGACCGTTCGCCGCGTGACATTCCCATTGTTGGTGCCGGAATGAGACGGGGCGAAGAATACCGATTGCCCTGGGCGGAAACCAACCGGTTGGCTGCGGTAAAATATTTGGGAGAAAAAGAGGGTTACCTGAAAGAACTTCGCGAGGCGCTTGCGCTTCCCAATTGCCGGTTTCCGGTCCGGTTCGAGGACGGGATGCTGACTCAGGTGTCTCATCTGAGCGAACTGAAGGAGGATGCCGGACTGCTGCTTTTGTCGGCGTTCAATTTGTTGGAGACCGGCGACACTGCAGGCGCGATCGATGAGCTGAACGTCATGGCCCGGATCGGAAAGCATCTTGATGATGAACCGGCCACAATCAGCCAGCTCGTCAGACTCAACTGTCAGCAGATGACCATCATGGGCGGTGTCGCGGTTTGCGGATACGGGGATGTTTCCGCAGACGATCTGGGATCGCTGTCCCGACTGCTGGAAGAGTTGCGACTTGACGACGGCGCGCTGAAACAGGCGCTGGTTTCGGAGCGCGCCTCGGTGCTTCCGATGATGAGATACGGCTCGGAATATCTTCACCAGACACAGGGCGTGGATGAAGGAACTTCGGCGTGGAGCGGGTTTGGCGTTAGAACTGTGGTGGCCTTGTTCAAGCTCACCGGGATGCCGAAAGACGATCATCGGTTCGCTCTGGAGTCGTTCGATCAGATAATTGAAATCAGCGGCTTGGACTTGCCGGAGCGGGTTTCCAAGGCGACGGTTTGGAAGAATGAAGTGGAAAGGGCGTCACGGCGTTTTCCACTAAAGATCCTGTCTGGACTCTATCTTTCGTCGCTGGACAGAGTGGTGATCCGGTCCGCCGAATACGAGGCGCTCCGCGGGGCCGCAGCAATGGCGGTCGAGATCGAACGATACCGGCTCGATCACGGCGGCGTCGTGGAACGCAAACTCACCGACATGGTTTCACCCGGGATTCTCGAAACGTATTTTGATCCGTTTAACGGCGAACCCATGCGCCTTCGTTTGTTGGACAATAGCTACGTCATCTACTCCGTTGGCCCGGATTTGGAAGACAACCTTGGTGATCTGAAAATGAAATCGTCACGCAGCAAAGATCGAAACTACGACGTCGGAGTTGAAATTGATCACCGTCGCCGCGAGTGATTCGTCGGGTTTTTGTCAAACTTTGCATCATGTGAACCCGTGGAAATTATTCCATCAGAATAACTCGGTAGAATTTCGTTTCAGGCAGCTCTTCACCGTTGATCGGAGTATCGGAATAGTACGAGGATTCACCTGTTGCGGTTATCAGGTCAGAACGGTTTTCCCATGCCGGCGCATCCACGTCCGTTTTGGACTATACCTGGTAACGTTTTCCAGTGACGCTTTTCCAATAGATGACGTGTCTTTCAGCAGTTGTGCAGAACGTCCCGCCACCCAACAACGTTGATCTCGACTGGCTCCGCGCACGGTCGACGATCCATGAATAGAACTGCTAACCGGTTGCGTGACATCGTCGATCATTTCCAAGCGCGCTGGTGATTAATTCCGGGGCCGCTCCGTCCGAGATGATGCGAAGTGATGAAAACGTTTTGATGGACGTCGGCCAAGAATCATCATATTCGTCATCCCGTTCCCAGTGCATTGCCCGGAGATCTTTTCCCGACCGAATCAGGAAATTCCCATGTCCTTCGGGCGTTCGAGCGCAACTATGTCGGAGATGGCCGGAGTCACCTGGTGGAGTTTGCGGTGAACGATCTGAAAATGGTAAGAGCAACAGCACGCTGCGCCTTTCCAAACCGGGCACAGTCAAGGCGACGGTGAAGGCTTCCGCGTTGCTGCCCGAGGAAGTGAATCCGCGTTTTGCAAACATGATGAGCGCGGAATGGTGTCTCGCCGAAGTGAAGCAGGGCCGCCAAAAACAGGAACGCTTCATCACAGACGACGAGAAACAGGATTTCCAAAACGCCTGTGTTCACACGGAACAAGAGTGCGCCAGGCGGACCGAGGAATGTCAGACGGCGGAATAATTGGGAGCGCGTCTGTCTCGTTCTGGCGGGACTTCAGATGATCACCCGCACGCCGCCCAACGAGGCGAGGGAATGGGGCATGCCGTCACCGGGACAACCTATGAACATGAAGTTGGGAGGGATATGCCATTCAAGGGAAAGCTGCTGCACCAGCTCCGGGCCGAATTTTCCCGACTGCACCACGAACTCGACGTCCAAGTCCGGATAGGCCTCGTCAAGAAACTCGAGGTCCTGCCGCAGCTTCACCGGCACGGATGCCGGATCGTCGGTCACGTTCACCACCTTGACGCGGTTGGTGTGTTCGTTGCGCTGGATGTAAAGCATCACGCGGTTGAGATTCGCAAGGTTGTCACCCCGGGTGAAAAAGACGACCTGTTGCGACTGGATTTCCTCGATCTTTTCATGGACCGCAGAGACGGAGAGTGTCAGCGGCCGGACGACGGCGCGGATGGTCGACCGGACCAGACCCAGGCACAGCTTCAACAGGCCGATGCGCCCCAGCATGACGACGACCACGAGGAAGGCCGGCACGAAGTATTCAAAGAACACGATCAGGTCGCCGGGATTCATCACCGCGTTGCCGATCAGACCCGCCGCCACGGCGGCGATGCCGAGCAACACCGTGAGCCACGAAGCGCGCACGGGACGCGGCAGCGCGTCCCGTTTGATTTTGAGCAGCACGTTTCCAAGGCCGAACAGGATCATCACCGCCAGAAACGACAGGGTGTACACGCCGGCCAGGGAGGTCAGCTTTCCCTTGGTGATCCAGAGCACGGAAACCGTTAGCAACAGGAAGCCGATGAGGATGCGGTGCGTGCTGCCGCGCCGGTTGGTTTTGAGCAGATATTGCGGCAGGCAGCGGTCCAGCGTCATCCGCCTTACCAGCCCGTTGACCCCGACGAAACTGGTCAGCACCGCGCCGCTCAGCACGAGCGCCGCGTTGATCGAGATCAGTCGTGCCAGCCAGGTTCCACCGGTCTGGGAGCCGATCTCCGCCAGCAACGCCTCGACGTGGCCGGCCACATCGCCGAGTGGAATCACCGCCAGCGCCAGCAACGCCATCGCCGGATTGCGGATGGACACGGCCACCCACATATTGCGCAACGTTTTTGGGAACACTCCCTCCGCCTGTTCCTCAACAAAATTGGCGGAACTCTCGAACCCGGAAATTCCGAGCATGGCGGCGCAGAACCCAAAGAAGTTCGCGGGACCGAACCCGTGCGGATCCGGTGTCGCGAGATTGGTCCAAAGCAACCCCGTTCCGTTCATCAGGACATGGGTTACACCGACCACCAGCAGAAGACTCAGTGAGCCCAGGTGAAACAGAAAAATGCCGATGGCCACCTTGGAGGACTCGGCGATGCCCCAAATGGTCAGCCCGGCAAACAGCGCCAGCAACCCCACCGTGGCGAGCATGATTGGTGTCTTCGGTAGCGCGGAATGCACGTAGTGAACGGCTTCATTGGCGGAGATGACCGCCGTCGCCATGTACGAAAGGATGGTCAGGCACGCGGCCATCGACGCGCGGAACTTGCTGGTTGTGTTCAGCAACGCGTTGTAGGCGCCACCGTTGAGCGGCAGCGCACCGACGACCTCCTCGTAAATGGACCGATAAAGGTACAGGACGCCCGCCACCAACAGCAGCGCCAACGGTCCCCAGCGACCGCCATAAATCAATCAGCCAGGCAGGTAAATCAATGCCAAGGCTGAAACGTACAGGCACGAGGAGGTGATGTCGTTGCCGCAGATGGCCGTGGACGCCAGCTGACCCAGCTTGCGGGGCGGCTTCTCCTCAAATTCTTGTTTTGCCATAGGGGAACGGCGACGAATGCGTTTCAAATAGGACATCGACATGGGCGCTCGACAATCAATTTTTCAACCGAGATCTCACCGGGCCGCCCACACATTGGCCGCGGCCCGGCGGCCAGTTTTTGGAATTGCCAAGGCCAACGGATCGCGGGATGGACTTCCGCGATCCGTTGTTCAGTTTCCTGCTACATGGTTTCCTAATTGTTTTAATGGGGTATCCACTTAACGCAAGCGAACCCTACAGGTTGTGTTTTTGTTCGACGATCTGCCGGTAAGTCAGCGGGGCTGTCTGCACGGCCTGCTCTACAAGCCGATAAAACAGCATCCCCCGGGATTGCGAGGTGCGACGGTTGAAACGGAAGGTGTATTCGTCGAGGTAGTACTCAAGATGCTTTCCACTGAAGGATCCTTGGTGTGTGCTCAACAGCCAGCGCTTGAGCAAGGCGGCAATGCGATGAACCCCGGGCATGCTGATGTGGGCCGGATCGCCACGGTTCGAAAGCACAACCCGGTCGTGTCTGTAGCCACACTTCGACAACTAGCCGTAGCCGCTCCATCCGTCGGTCAGAATCTCGGAGCCTTTTTGGGCGACATCGCAGACAAAGGATTCCAAGCTGCCACCCGTCACGTCAGGGATATGGCGCATCCGCACCCGACCGAAGCCTTTGGGCGAATGCACTTCCACCGCGATCACCACAATCTGCTTCCCCTCGCTCCCACGCCCCCGCGGGCCACCCGCCTTGCTGCCGCCCACATAGGTCTCATCCACCTCAATGCGTCCGCAGAGCTGATCCCGGCCAGGACGGACCATGGCACGCCTCAATTTGTGCAACCACGTCCAAGCCGGTTGATAACTTCCAAAGCCAAGCACACGTTGCAAGCCCAGCGCGCTCGCCCCGTCTTTCTGACTGGTCACAAACCACATGGCGGCAAACCAAGTTCTCAAGGAGATCCGTGTCCGCTCAAACACGGTTCCCGCCGTGACCGAAACCTCCGCACCACAATCCCGACAATGGAGGTAGCCCCGTGCGGTCGTCCACGGTTGGGCCTGCTTTCCACACTGCGGACATTGGAATCCTTGCGGCCACCGACACCTCTGAAGATATCGCCGGCACGCCGCATCATCGTCAAACCATTCGACAAACTCCTGAGAGGTCCGCGGGTAGTCGATTCCGGCCTTGGGTTCCGTTCGCTCGCCCATGTCGGCGAACGCTACATCTTGTGGTCACTTGCCTCAAGTGGATACCCCCTTTTGTTTTATTTGGTTGGCCTGTTTCGCCCAATGTTTGCCCTTCATTGCAAATTTGTAATGTTCCGGAAAGCGCCCGGCAACGCGCGCCTGTTTTCTTTCTTGCAGAAACAACGTTCCCGGCCGATGGGTGAACGCATCCGTCGGCAAACAAAACACGCTCAATGATCTCCAACATTATGAAATCGAAAAAGTTCTCGACGAGGTTCATGGCCCTGCTGATCCCGCTGGCTCTCGCGGGTCTGGTCACCGCCGCCACTTTTGGCAACCGGACGCCCGTTTCCGTTGCGGACGAGATCAACATCACCGACCGCAACACCACCCGTGTCACCGCCGGGTTGCTGGAGTATTCCCAGTTTTCACATCACCGGCTGGACGACGAACTGGCCGCCAAATTTCTCGACCGTTATCTGGATTCTCTCGATCCGTCGCACCTGCTGTTTCTGCAATCCGACGTGCGCGAGTTCGACGCTTTCCGCGCACAACTGCCCGACATGACCCGTCAGCAGGGCGACTTCTCGCCGGCCCGCGCCATTTATGAGCGTTACCTTGAACGACTCGATCAGTGTGTCGGCTACGTGACCAATCAGCTTGAGAGCGGGCAGTTTGATTTCACCGGGACTGACACCTATTCGTATGATCGCGAAAACGCCCCGCGCCCGGCGGATCTGGAGGCGGCGCGTCAACTGTGGCGGCAAGATATCCGGGCGGAGTATTTGCAGGAGAAACTTGCTGACAAGGAATCCGCCGACATCGTCTCGACTCTCACCCGGCGCTATACCCGTCGGCTGGAGACGATGAAGAAACTCAAATCAAGCGAAGTGCTCGAAGTGTATCTCGATGCACTGGCACACGTTTACGATCCGCACTCGGACTACATGGGAAGCGCCCAGATGGAGGATTTCTCCATCGCGATGAACCTGTCGCTGTTCGGTATCGGCGCCACGTTGCGTCCGGTGGACGGCTATTGCGAAATTCTCGACCTCGTTCCGGGCGGCCCGGCGGCCCGCAGCGGAAAGCTCAAACCGGGCGACCGCATTGTCGCGGTCGCGCAGGACGGCCAGGCGCCCGTTGACATCGTGGACCTGCCGTTGCCCGAGGCGGTGAAGATGATTCGCGGACCGGAGGGCACATCCGTCCGGTTGACGCTCATTCCCGCAAACGCGACGGATGAGTCCGCTCGCGAAACGATCACGATCGTGCGCGCCGAAATCAAATTGGAAGACCAGCAGGCCAAGGCCCGCATCATGGATCTGCCACAAACGCAAGGCGCGCCCCTGCGACTTGGCGTCATTGATCTTCCGGCGTTTTACGGCGGGTACGACGGTTCCGGCGCCAGCGCGCCCAGCAGTGCCACGGCCGACGTCGCCCGGCTGATTGAAAAACTGAAGAAGGAACACATCCAGGGTTTGATTCTTGATCTGCGCCGGAACGGAGGCGGATCGCTTGAGGAGGCGATCTCGTTGACCGGTCTGTTCATCGACCAGGGCCCGGTCGTGCAGACCCGCGAACGTGACGGCAGTACGGATATTGGTCGGGACACCGACGCCGGGGTGCTTTACGGCGGTCCGATGATTGTTCTGACCAGCCGGTTCAGCGCGTCGGCATCGGAGATTCTCGCGGGCGCGTTGCAGGACTACGGCCGCGCGTTGATTGTGGGAGACACGACCACTTTTGGAAAAGGGACGGTGCAAACCGTCATTCCGCTCGGGCGGTTCATGGACGAGAACCGGCTTTTCCACGCAACCGATCCGGGGGCGTTGAAGGTGACCATCCGCAAATTCTACCGTCCCAGCGGCGCGTCCACCCAGCTTAAGGGCGTGGCGGCGGACATCGCGCTGCCGTCGTTGAGCGATGCTGCGGACGTGGGCGAATCCGAACTGGCGGACCCGTTGCCGTGGGATCGCATCGCGTCGTCAGCCTTTGATCGCGAAGACCACGTCAGTCGTTTCATCGACCGGCTTCGGAACCAGTCCGCAACCCGCCTGGCCGAGGACAAGGATTTCGATTACGTGCGGGAGGACATCGCGCAGATGAAGAAGAGCCTCGCCACCAAAACCGTTTCGCTCAATGAGGCTGATCGTCGCCGGGAGAAGGAGGCGACGAAAGCACGTGAAGATTCACGCAAACAGGAACGCGCGGCCCGTCAAGAAAGGGTGCCGACCATTTATGAAATCACGCTCAAGAACGCGGTCGCTCCCGGGCTGCCCGAGCCGGTCGGCACGGCTGGTGTCGCGTCCGCCAAAACCCCGGACCCTTCCGCCGAAGACGCTGATGAAGTTCATACAAGCGAGCCCCAACGCGATCCGATCCTCCGTGAATCAACGCGGATCCTTTCTGACTACGTCGGGATGCTCCGTCAATCATCCGCAGTGGCGGCGGTTGTGCGGTGATCGTCATCATTGAATTGACCCGCCCTCCGGCCCGACCGCCGCGAGGGCGATCTTTAAACCTAAATTCGGAGATGAGAAACACGGAAAACACGGACGAGAATCGGCTTGTGCAAACGGGCTCATTGTTCTGCCGGGTGTTCCACCGAGTTCACTCAACTCCATGATTATCTGTGTTGATCTGCGCCCTCTGTGGTTTCCATTTTCCTTTTCAGGTTAAACGGGTAACCAAACAACGGACGGACCAGTGCGTCGTTCGCGAACGAATTGGGGATTGCGGATCAATCATCAGCGGGTGAACTCAATGAGCAAAAATACCCGGCCAATTTTCCATCGTCGTTTGCCTCACGTGGCATCCTCACATTTGTGTTCGAGGTTTGCCCGCGACCCACTAGATTGCCGCCCATGAACGTAACGGCGTGGCTGAGCACTCATTGGAAAAAGCTGAAGAACGTCAAGGCTTCGCCTCACGCTGTCGCCGTGGGTGTCGCGGTGGGCATGTTCTTCGGTTTCACGCCGTTGATCGGGTTGAAAACATTGCTCGCAGTCGGAACCGCCTGGTTGCTTGGCGGAAGCGTCGTCGCCGCGGCGGTTGCCGTCACCCTGCATGACGTTCTTCTGCCGCTCATGCCCGTCTTGTTGCGGTGGGAATACCAACTGGGCTATTGGGTAATGAGCGTGCCTCACTCGTTTCCGCCCTCTCTTCATCTGGCCCATCGGCTCGCTCCGGGAGACTGGCTGCACTGGTCCACCTTCCTCACGATCGGCCGGCCGCTTCTGATTGGCTCCCTGTTTTTCAGCGTGTCCGCGTCTATCGTGTCGTATTTTTTCATGCGCTATGTGGTCGAGCGGGAACACCGGCAACGGTCCGAATCAAACGGTTCCTGATCCAGATGTTGCGAATCAACGCCCGGCTGTGGAACCGGCCGTTGCCCGATCTGGCACGATTCAGTGTTCGGGCTTCCGCCGGGCGGGAAGCTTCGGCAGGACGCTCGTGAGGTCGCGCATCAGATCAAGCTGGATTTGCTGGATTTCAAAAAGCCGTTGGGATTGTTTCTGCAACAGGTGATCCACTTTTTCGTGCAGGTGGCGGATCTCCAGCTCCGCCTTGAGATTGATTTTGTAGTCATTCGCCGCACCCAGACGGTCGCGCGCCTCCAGGCGTTTCTGGCTCATCATAATAATCGGCGCTTGCATGGCGGCCACACACGAAAGCATCAAGTTCAAGAGAATGAACGGATAGGGGTCGGGCGCCCGGTTCGCGGCCACCGTGTTCCACAGAATCCAAACCGCCATGATCAACGCGAAAAGGCCGATGAACGTCCAGCTTCCCCCGAACGTCGCCAGCATGTCGGAAAGCCGTTCCGCCACGGTACGGCGCGTCTCAAATTCTTTGTCCACGTTGCTGGCGACGAGTTCATGCTCCTTGAGGCTCTTGACGACGTCTTCCTCCAGCACCGACAGTTCGCCTACTTCTGCTTCCAGCACCTGCCGCACGTATTCCATGCGGTAGTTGTTGAGGTCAGTCAGACAGATGAGGGAGGAATCAGTCCATTCGGCATGATCGTTTTTAATGAGCCGCGCCAGGCGGGGGCGTATCGTCTCCGCCGGAACAAGTTCGTCTGCGGGAAAGGTTTTTCCGCAGAGAGCGCAGGGGCCAGATTTTGGTTTGCTTGTGTTCATATCAGAGTTTGCGCACGCACCCGCTGGTTCCGGGTGGCGGACGATGCCGATCCAGCTCCAGGTTACGCGCTCGTGCCGGATCTTGTGATGCGGTTTCAGCCGACAGTGCCCGCGTCCGCCAAAAATATCGACCCCTTCCAACGGGGACTCTGGTGAAATTCAGACGAGCGTGCCCCGACACGATGCGGTCCTCCGTGAATCGACGCGGATCCTTTCTGAATACGTCGGGATGCTCCGGCAATCATCCGCAGTGGCGGCGGTTGCGCGGTGAGAACGCCGAGATGGGTTTGCGTAATCGGCAGAGACATCTGAAATATGAACCGCTCCTTGGAATTTGGCGTCCCCCCGATTCGGCGGCAGGTTGGCTTTTCCACGCTGATTAACCCGGAGTAATGACAGTTTCCGTTCAAGGCTGGTCACGAAATCCTCATGTTCTTCGGTTCACTTGCTGGAGACGGTTCGCGATTCTCCACGGGACATTGGTTCCAAAAAATGCTGGATTGTGTTTTAGACCGGCGGCTCGTCACTGGGGAACCGATGTTTCCACGTGCTGTCACCAACGTCATCTTTTCGAAGGATCATGTGGAGGCGCGTTTTTCCATTCGCAGACACTGCTCCATCGAAATGTTCGTGATGATCACCGTCCGTTGATGTGTCCTGTTCTGCGAATTTGCAGATCGCATCGGCGAGCCGCAGATAGTGTTTGCGAGTTCCGAACACATTTATCTGAAAGCCGCCTTCAAGTTCGGGTTCATCATCTCGTGGGTTCCAAATTCCTTCTTCATCCGGATACTCTTTGGAGATCAAGAAAGTAACATGGGGGAACTGTGTGGCCATCGTTGATTGTACCTTTCAATTCGATCACGAGATGTCGCCCCGCACCATCAGGAAATCCCAACATCCTTCGGTCGTTCAATGAGTTCGATTTCGTAGCCTTCGGGCGCGTCCACAAACGCGAAACCGCCGCCGGTTTCTTTCATGGTCGGGCCATCAGAAAATTTGACGCCCAGTTTTTCAATGTGTTTGCCGAACGCCTCCATGCTGTCGACTTCGAACGCGAGATGGGTGAGGTCTTCCTGCACTTTGACCGGGCCGCTGCTCGGGAAATAACAGATCTCGATTAGCTCCTCGCTCTCGGGTGCCTTGAGAAAGGCGAGCTTGGAGCCGCGCGGGGATTCGTGGCGGCGGACTTCTTCCAGGCCGAGGACTTCCTTATAGAACTTGACGGAGCGTTCCAAGTCTTCAACGCGGTAACGGGTGTGGTGTAGTTTGCGAACAATCATGTGCGTTGATTTAGCCACGGATGAAACACGGATGAAACACAGAAATTGATCCCGACTAGGACTGGGCAAATGGATGGCCACGAAAAGGCGCAGAAAGCGCAAAAACGGTAATTCCTGTTTTGTGTCTCTTGTGCTTTTTTGTGGCGAACTCTTTGCCGGTCGTGCTTTCGACTGCGCCGGCTCCGGGGAAGACAGGTTGGAAACGCTGTCCTACGATTTGGCGAGCTTCTCGACTTCGGCGCGAATCAGGGACATGCCTTCTTCTGCCTCGCGTTGTTTGAGGTTGTACGGCGGGAGGAGCCGGAATACGTACAGCCCGCTGGGGATGGTCAGCAGGCCGGCGGCATGAAGCGCGTTTACCATTAGAAGCGATGGTGCCTTGCCGCTGTTCGCGTAGGGTGGAATGTTGTCGGCGAGCTCGATGCCGATCATGAAGCCGACGCCACGGACGGTCTTGATGATGTTCGGAAATTCTTCCTTCAACGCGTTAAGCTGAGTCATCCACCAGTCGCCGAGTTGCCGGATGTTGTTCTGCAAGTTGTCGCGTTCGATAACTTCGAAAATCTTTAGAGCGACGGCACAACCAAGCGGGGTCCCTCCGAATGTCGTACCGTGTGTGCCGGGGCCGAGAAGGTCGGCGTGTTTCAGGTTTACCCAAAACGCACCGATCGGGAATCCACCGCCGAGCGATTTTGCCATTGAGATCGCATCGGGAACGAACGCCTCGTCACCAGCGACACCTTCGAGCGTCCGTTGATAACTCTGGAATCTGCCGGTGCGGAAGTGACCGCACTGCACGGCGTCGATCATCAGTAGAAGATTCTTTTCGTCGCAGAGCTTTCGCAGCCCGAGCAGATACTCGGGCGTCGCGGGCGTGATGCCGCCTTCGCCTTGAATGCCTTCGATGAGTACGGCAACGGTTGCCGGTGAGATCGCGTCGGCAACGGCTTGCAGATCGTTGTAGGGAACGTGCTGGTAACCCGGCATGATCGGTTCGAATCCGTGCTTCACCTTGTCCTGTCCGGTGGCGGCGATGCCTCCGAGCGTTCTTCCGTGAAACGAGTTGGTTGCCGTGATGATTTCGAACCGGCCCTCGTCGTGGCCAAACTTGCGCGCGACTTTGTAGAGACCTTCGTTCGCCTCGGCGCCGGAATTGCAGAAGAACACCTTCCCCGGCGCGAGATGTTCGACGATTTTTTTCGCCAGCCGACCCTGAGGTGCGTGGTAGTAAAGATTGGAAACGTGAACGAGTTCCCGGGATTGCTCGATGAGCGCTTGGGTGATCTCCGGGTGCGCGTGACCGAGGGCGCACACCGCGATTCCTCCGCCGAGATCAAGGTAGCGTTTGCCGCGCGCGTCCCACACGTAGCTGCCTTCGCCGCGCTTGAGGGCGAGGTCGAAGCGGCCGTAGCTTGGCACAACGTAATTGCTGAACAGCTCGAGAATTTCCTGCTGTTCGTTGTGGATGATCGGCGGCGGTGGCACGAGGTCTTTCACGGGCGAAACGAAACGATCAACGACGGCGAACCGCAAGCAATAAGATGGGAATGCCGGACATTTCTTTTTCTGGGTGGCTGATTGACTCAAGCGACCCCCAAGGGATAGTGTTTTGAGTGTGAAGGCGACATCGAAGAACCCTTCCCCACGGACGTTCGAAGAGTTTCTGGAGTGGTTTTCGACCGAGGAAGACTGTGCGAATTACCTGGAGTGGATTCGGTGGCCTGATGGTTTTGTTTGTCCGGGATGTGGAGGAAGGAAGGCGTGGCGCACGGATCGTGGCCTATGGCATTGCCAGGGGTGCCGGCGCCAGAGTTCGGCAACGGCCGGGACCGTATTTGAAGACAGCCGCAAGCCGTTGCGCTTATGGTTTCATGTCATGTGGCTGATGATGGCTCAGAAGACGGGCGTCAGTGCCAGGAACCTGTGCGACACCTACGGATTCGGCAGTTATCAGACCGCGTGGGAGTGGCTGCAGAAACTTCGCAGTGTGATGATTCGCACCGGTCGCGAGCGTCTGCGCGGGCGGGTGGAAGTCGATGAAGCCTACGTGGGCGGACAAAAGGAAGGAGCCCGCGGGCGTGGAGCGGAAGGCAAAGCCGCCTTTACCCAAAACTAAAAACCTGATAAACCAACAACAACAAAACAAGAGAATCTCAACTCCAAGAAACTCAGTACACTTCAAAGGCGATTAATCGGGCGAGCGTCGAGTTGTTCATTGGGGACTATGTAGAGCCAGGGGCTATGGTTGTGACCGATGGACTTACGGTTTACGATCAACTCAAAGCCGCAGGATTTGATCATCATTCTCACGTCATCACCACCGGTGGCGAGACGGCCCGTTCGGAACTCGACCACGTTCATCTGGTCATCTCCCTGCTCAAACGCTGGCTGGGCGGCCCCCATCAAGGTGCCGTCACCCCCTCTCACCTGCAGGCTTATCTCGATGAATTCGCCTTCCGCTTCAACCGCCGGCTCTCACCGCACCGAGGCAACCTTTTCTACCGGCTCATGCAACAAGCCGTGAACGGGCGGCCGCCTGCGGTGAAAGCTCTGTATGCGTCAAAACTACAACCTGTGGGGGTCGCTTGAGTCAAGCAGCCACCCAGATAAATTATTGGGCGTTGCTCCGGCGTGTCGCGCCGACGCATTGATCATCGTTCCGGTCCGGTCAACCGGCCATGGTGCGGCCGCTCGCTTCCACGAACGCCGGAAGTTCTTTCATCAATTGCGTGAACTTCTCGATGTTGAGCTGTTGCGCGCCGTCGCTCCATGCCTCCGCCGGATTCGGGTGAACTTCAATGAGCAGCGAGTCCGCGCCCATAGCCGCAGCGCCTTTGCACAGGCTCGTTACCAGATCCGCGCGACCGCAGCCCTGGCTCGGATCGATGACGATCGGGCAGTGGGATTCCTGTTTGATGATCGGAATGGTGGACAGGTCCAGCGTGTTGCGGGTGTAGGTTTCGTGCGTGCGAATGCCGCGCTCGCAGAACAGCAGCTTGTTGTTTTCATTGGCGAGCACGTACTCGCCGGCCAGCAACCACTCTTCCATTTTCATCGAGAGGCCGCGCTTCAGAAGAACGGGACGACCCGTCTTCGCGGCGGCGATCAGCAACTGGAAGTTCTGTGCGTTGCGCGTGCCGATCTGGAGGATGTCAGCGTACTCGGCGACCATCTCCGCGTGATTCTCAGACAACAGTTCGGTAATGACCGGCAGGCCGGTTTCTTTCCGCGCCTTGGCCAGCAGTTTGAGCCCTTTCAAGCCAAGACCCTGGAATTCATAGGGCGAAGTGCGCGGCTTGAATGCTCCGCCGCGCAGAATGGTGGCACCCGCCGCCTTGACGGCTTCCGCCGTTGATATGATCTGTTTCTCGCCTTCGACGGAACACGGTCCGGCCATCACATGGAAGGTGTTTCCACCGATCGCGACCTGATCGTTGATCCGCACCTCGGAGTTCTCGGCGTGCGCTTCGCGGCTTGTCAGTTTGTGACGTTTCTGGATCGGCATCACGCTCTCGACCTGCGGCCAGGCGGTGAGTGTTTCCAGGGTGTGATGCGTGCGTTCGTCTCCGATCGCGCCGATGACGGTGCGGGCGACGCCGCGCATGATGTGTGGTTTGTAGCCGAGCTTCCGGATCTCCTTGAGCACTGCGGCTTCTTCTTTTTTTGTCAGTCTGGGTTTGAGTACGACGATCATTGTTTTGCCCTAGTTGTGCCGAATTCCGCCCACAAGAAAACCGCAGGAGGAATCCTGCGGTTGTTTGTCATCTAAGTAATCTCAAGACAGCTTCACGCGCAGGTTTGCCGGTTAAAAAACCAGCCAAACCAGTATCCAAAATAGTTGCGCGAGCCGCTGTTCACGCGCTCAAAGTAACACGCGCCTTGAAACCGTCAATGTTCCTCTTTGTTGCCGGACATGTTTGGAAACGCCGAACAGCGACGGCAACCTGATGGCTTGAAGTGTTGCTGCCTTTCGTGGTCCATGGCGACGGATCGAAGGTGCGATCCTACTTCGGGAGCCGGTAGGTCGCGTAGTTGGTTGAGATTCCCTGCGCGTTGAACCCCGATTCGAAATCGGTGATCACCGACTTTAGTCCCGCCGGAGTTTCAGCTGATTCAAACTGTTCCGCCGCTCCAAATACTTCCAACATCTGCGCGTAGTAAGGGATGTTGTCCGTTCGCAGATAAACTAGCCCGCCGGGCTTCAACACCTCCGCAAGGAGATCAAGAAATGGCGGCTGGATGAGGCGGTTCTTTTCATGTTTCGCTTTGGGCCAGGGATCGGGAAAATAGATGTGAAACGCATTGACGGAATTGAGCGGCAGGAGATAGCGAACGAAGTAGTTCGCTTCGATCCGCATCAGTCGAAGGTTGGTCAACCGATCGCGTCGTCCGCGTTTATCAATCTTCCGGATCCGGCCGAGCAGCCTTTCCACGCCGATCAAGTTGAGCTCCGGATGTGCTGCCGCGTAATGCACGAGAAACGAACCGTCGCCCGAGCCGATCTCAACCTCCAACGGTTGCTCCGCTGAAAACAGGTCGGCGTGATTTATCCGGTCCACGTAGGAATCGGGCGAGTAGAACAAACTGTCAGGCGTGGCGCTGCTCATTGTTTTTACGGCGGGGACGAGAACAGACCGTTGCAGTGGACGCAACTCATTTGCCGGTTCGATCATGCCTTCAGAAGCCGCGGTTGGCGTTCGTGCAGAGGGAACCAGATCCTGAACGTCGTGCCGCTCCCGACGTTGCTTTCCACCTCGATGCGTCCGCCGTGTTCGCGAACGATGCGCTGCACAATCATCAGGCCGAGACCGCTGCCCGTCTTTTTCGTGGTGAAGAACGGCTGGAAGATATGATTGATCTGCTCCTGCGGAATTCCTCCGCCGGTGTCGGAAACACTAACCCACACACCTTCGCCGGACGTGCCGGTGCCCAGTGTGAGTACACCGGTCTTGGTCATGGCCTGCATTGCGTTTTTCACCAGATTCACGAGTGCCTGCTTCATCTGCCCGGCGTCCATCGAGGCTTTCGGCAGCTTCGGTGCGAGGGTTTGCTTCACGTCCAGTGCGCGGTTGTCCAGTTCTGGTTGCAACAGTTCGAGGGTTTCGCTCACGACATCATTGAGCGAGGCTTGTTTGAGCTGGGGCGCGGTCGGGCGAATGGCCTGAAGAAACTGCGTGACGATGTAGTCGAGTCTGGTGATCTCACCCTTGGACACGTTCAGAAATTTCCCCAACCGGTCGCTGATTTCCGCGACGTCCCGCTGTGTCTGTCTCGCCGGGCGACCGTCTCCGCCCAACTCTTTTCCCAGAGTCTCCAGTTTGCGAATCTCGCGCTCCATCAATTGAAGATGAATGGAGAGCGCGTTCAGCGGATTGCCGATTTCGTGGGCCACGCTCGCTGCCAACAGTGTCAGCGCCTGGATGCGTTCGCTTTCGATGGCGTCGAAGGTCTTCTGTCGCGCCTCGGTCGCGTCGTGCAGAATGAGAACGACGCCGGCGCTGTTTTCGCGGTCGGTTTCCAACGGGGCGGCATAAAGCCGGATGAAGCGCTGGCGCGGGTAGAATACCTCGAACTCGTGCCGGGCCACGCTGGTATTGTTCTTTCCACTCGTCCGTTTCAAAAGATGATTCCAGTCGAGGTCGGGAAGAAATCGACTGATGTTCTTGCCCTCGGATTCGTGGGCTTTCAGCCCGATCAGGTCCGAAACCGCCTGATTGAAATAGAGAATCTTGCCGCCCTCATCGATCACCAGCACGCCGTCTTCGATCGTGTTGAAGAGGGTTTCGAGGAACGACCGTTCGCGGGCCAGACGTTCGATGACCGTCTGCAACCCCTGTTGATCAAGACGGCCGATCCGGCCCAGCACACGATCCAGAAAACTGCTCTTGGCGGCGCTCATCGATCAGAACCATTTCTTCCGCTTGAAGTACCAGAACGTGGCGATCGTGAAGAAAATCGTCAGGGATCCGGCGATCAGATAGCCGTTCGAATTATGGATTTCCGGCATGTCCTGAAAGTTCATTCCATACCACGTGCCCACGATCATGATCGGCGTCGTGATGATCGTGATCAGCGTCAGCAGTTTCACCACGTCGCCGGTCTGGTTTGAACTCATGCTCAGGTACACCTGAAGTATCGACGTCAGCGAATCGGTGTAGGCCTGGGCCATGTCGTAGATTCTAAGGAGCCCGTCGTAAACGTCACGGTAGTAGGGAATCATCTGGCTGCGAATCAGCTTGAACTCGGAGTGTGCCAATCGACCCAGCACCTCCCGCTGCGGCGTGATGATCTGGCGCAGATGAAGCACCTCTTTTTTCAACGCGATCAACTTGTTGAGCGCGGACTTGTCCGGCGCCCGCAGGACCGTCTCCTCCAGCTCTGCAATTTCCAGTGAAAGCTCCTCTAGCGCGGGCCGGTAGTTGTCAACAATCCAGTCGAGCAGGGTGTGCGCGATCCGGTCCGGCGCCCGCGCAAAACGCTTCGATCCGCGGAGCGCTCGCTCCGCCATTTCATTGATTCCCCGGTTCGGTTGCTCATGCCAGGTGACGATGAAATTGCGACCGAGAAAAAAATTCAATTCGTAGGTGGCGAAGACACCGTCTTTACGGAGGTAGTTGACCGCGTGAACGACGAGAAACAGGTAGGGCGCAAATTTGTCGTCCTCTTTTGGAAGGTATTCCTCAACCTTGGGCGACTGGTTTTCGTGAACGCAGTCTTCAATTGAAAGCGGGTGAAAATGAAACACATTTTCCAGCACCGCCTTGTTTTCCTCGGGCGTCGGATTGTCCAGATCGACCCACAAGAAAAGATTCGTGTCCGCCAGCAACGTCGGCATCAGGAAGACATCGATGTTCTGGCTGTGCAACCGTCCCTGAGTTTTGAAAACCATCGATCGAATCATGCGCTTTCAAGAACGCTCGCATGACCGGGAACCCGGAAGCAAGTTTGGAGCTGCTGAAGGGTGCGCCTGAACACAAAAAAACCGGCGCGAAAAAGGCGCCGGTTTTGAAAAGTATTTCGTGAGCACTGTTTACTTGCCGACCGCGAGACGGTCCGCGAGACGATCCGGCAGTCCGGCGGCGCGGATCTTCGCCTGGGCCTTCGGAATGTCGTAATCAAGCCGGCGAAGTTCGATCGTGTTCTCGATCATGTCGTAGATGACGTAAGTCGCCTTCGCCACACCGTCGCGCGACTGGCCGACGCTGCCGACGTTCACAAAGTATTTGCGGCCCGGATCGACCTTGAATTTTGAATAGGTGCCTCCGCGAACCACGGTGTCGCGAATGAACGCGACCGGCACATGGGTGTGGCCGAAGAAACAGACGCTGGTGTTCTGATAGGTGAAGCTCGCGGCGGCGGCGAGCTTGTCGAAGACATATCCCCAGCGCTGCGGTCCGTCGAGCGTCGCGTGAACGATGGTGAAGGCGTTGACCAGTCGTAGATACTTCAGGTCACGCAACCACTGACGATCTTCCTCGGTGAGTTGGTGACGACTCCATTCCACGGCGTGCGCGGCGTGCGGATTGAACCCTTCGAGCTGTCCGTCGATCGAGCAGTATTCGTCGTGGTTCCCCTTGACGACGGGAATGTTCATCTCCCGGACAATATCCAGGCACTCCTTTGGATTAGCACCGTAACCAACGATATCCCCCAGACAGGCCACACTGGTACACTGCTGGTTTTTCATGTCTTCGAGAACGACGGTAAACGCTTCTAGATTAGCGTGTATGTCAGCAATAATTGCGTACTTCATTTCAGCTTTTTATAAAACTATCGGGCAATTTCAAAACCACGGAACTGGCCGGTTGCATCGTTCCAGAGCACTTCTTCCTGACGAATAAACCGACCCACTGCCGAACTTCGAATTGCCTCCAGAAAGGCTTCCAGCTCTGCGACGGCGCCCTCAGCGGTGAATTCAACCCGGCCATCAGGCAGATTACACACAGTGCCGGTTGCTTCAAATCCAGTTGCGAGGGACCTTGCGGTGTATCGGAATCCGACGCCCTGCACTCGTCCGGTAAAAAATACCTTCAGCTGCCGGTGAGCCATACCCATTTCACATTCATGCGGCTTTCGCAAATGACTAAATATCAATAATGCACCTGCCGCCGTCCGCCGCGTTGGTGACAAGCACCAAAAGATGAAGCCACAATCCGGTGTGATGACGCAATGATTTTGTAACCTTCTGTTCCTCAACAACTAACTAGGGACGTGCCATTTGAACGGCTGAATTCCCGACCAAATCCACAGTATTCCACAGGATGACTTCACCCCGGTTGTTCCCGGTTGCCACCATTTCGGCGTCGGGGGAGACCGCCAATGTCGTGAACGGCGTTTGGCTGGACAATTTAGGAGTCCGAATCAGACCATTGCTTGAATACATGCAATGAATGCCACCGGTTCCGGTGGCGACGATGATCCACTGGCCGTCCCGCGAGAAACGGGCGGTGGCAATTCCGCCGGTTTCAACCGTCGCGTTGGCGCACAATTGGCCGGTAGAAATGTTCCAGCCCCGCATCCGGCCGGTGCTGCCCAACGCGACCAGCCGTAAGCCATCCGGCGAACATTCGATCTGCTGGATGTCGGCATCTGGATAACTGAACGTCTGGATGATGGTTCCCGACCGGGCATTTCGTATGCTGATCGTATCGTCGTAACTCAACACGGCGACAAGCCGGTTGTCGTCGGAGAAATGAACGGCCTTCACCCAGCTGCTGAATCCGCTGATACTGTCGGAAACCGTCGGCGAACCGTCACGATACAACGCGACACTCCGCCGGTCCTCCCCGGCGGTCGCAATGAGATGTCCGTCCTTTGAGACGGTCGGCGGAAACAATGAGTTCTCGCTGAGCTGAAGTTGCTTCAAGGGCATTCCCCCGTCGACGCTCCACCATTGCAAATTGGCGGTGCGGTTGGCGGTCGCGAAAATGCCGGAGTTGGTCAGCGTTGTGATGGAAAGTATCGGTTCGGTAAGGTTCGTGACGGTATGAACTTCCGACTGGTTCTGTAGATTCCAGATGGAAAGAACCTGATCGGCAGACGTGGTGATCAAATGACGGCCGTCGCCGGTGAACGCCATCGACGAAACCGCCTGTCGATGCGCTGTCCAGGTCATAACCGGACGGACTACGGGACGTTCCGCCGGCTCAATCAGAGACAGCGAAATCGACTGTGGCTCGACGTCGCCCGGTGGTTCGAGGGCTGGATTCATCAGGTCCTCCCCCGCCAATTCTACAACGGACTCATCGGCGCCGTCTGCTGGATCGGCTGTTGGCGACGATTTGTCGGACGAGGCGGATGGCGTGATAGAGACTGGGAGGTGCATCGGTTCTGTTTTTCGCGCGGCGACTTCCAGGCCCGGATCATCAACCATTCGAAACAGCCCGACACACAGGGCGAGCACGGCGAGGCCACGACCGTAGTGAATTCGTTTGCCGGGCAACAACAGACTGATCACCGCAAAAAGAAGTGCTCCGGTCCCGCCAATCAGGCGCAACGTGGGAACGAGTGCTAATACCGCAAAAATGATCGCGCTCCATCCGGCGATCTCGAAAAATTTTACGGGCCGCCGTGCCGCAGGCGGTGCTTCGACCGGTTTCGGTTTCTCCTTTGCGGCTCCCGCCTGTTTCGCGAGCGGCACCGGTTCGGCGGCGGCAAATTTGAAAGCCTTGGGAATGACAATCCCGCGAATTGATGACTCCAGAATGGTCTCCAGATCGGGAACGTTGAGGGGATGAACTTTCAGGAAATCGGTGAGAAAAACGGTCAGCTTTTGGACTTCGTCGTCCGGTGAGTCCAACAGGCGCGGCCAGAGTTTTGAGCTGGAGGGAGTGCGCAGGTCGAAGGCCGACACCAGCAGGTTGTCGCCGGTGTGAAATTCCTTCCACAGGCGGGGCTCCGCCAACACCGCCTTCAAATTCAGATATATCAGGAGCGCCGTGAAACGATCCAACCGTTCGTCGTAAAATTCCGGCGTGCGCAGCGGATGCTGATAATTCGGATGGCCCAACTCGGGACTTTTACCGCCCGCAAACGGCGGCACGAACACGCCGTCATAGTCGACCAGTTTCAACTGTCCGGCGGAGGTCACCAGCACGTTTCCGTGTTGTAGGTCGCCGTGGCCGATCTCGTGTTCTTCCAGCGTCCGGACCAGCTCCCTCCAGTTGATGCTGAGCAACTCGATCTGTGCGGGTTGGTTCAGATTCTGTTCGACGTAGGTGTGCAGCGGATCGCCGGAGACCCAGTCCATTTTCACGATCGGATACCAGTCCTCGTTTACGCGAATGCCGCGCGTGATGTACTCGAACGGCACCATGAACGGCAGATCCAGCTTCGAGAGAAACTTGTCCAGCGCGGCGTAACGGGTTTTCTGGTTTGTCACCTGGCGAATGAAGCACCGCACCGCGAATGTTTCACGGTCGTTCGAGACCTCGTAAACGCTCGCGAAATTCCCGGACAGCGCTCGCGGGAGGCCTAGTGGAGTGGTCGCCGCCGCAGTGTTCTGCAACCCCGGTTGCTCGAAGCACACCGCAGGATTCTGGATCATTTCCGCGTAGTCCGCGTGATTGGGCCATCTCATGAGTTTGCGCCTTCCTGTTCCGGCCACCGGATGATCATCAACGTGGTGTCATCGTTGTCGATGCGGCCTTCGTCCCGTTGTTGGATGACAAATAGGTTGAACATCATTTCGTCGTTTACTTCGCGCAATGTTTGCCAGGGTTTTTCGCCGACCACGTGTCGCTGCAAAAACCACTTTGCCAGCGCGTCGGTCATCAGCAAAAACAGATCGCCCGGCTGGCAGTCGCCCTTCAGGGTTTTGATGTGTTTGCACACGAGCGCATTCTGGCCGGGGTTGGTCGTGAAGAGCGCCGGGCTGTGCGTGAACTGCGTCGGCCGTTCGAGAGGAAACGAGCGGATCAGCCGGTCGTCACGAACGTGGAACAAGCATGAATCCCCGACGGCCTCCGCACGCCAGTTCATGGCGGCGGGTTTGGCGACTCCCAGCATCCGTCGCCACAGGGTTCGGCCGGGTCCGTCGTTCGTCGTTGAGCTCGGCGTGAATTCCAGCGCGAGCAATGTGGTGCAAGCGCCCGCCCGGGCTTTTTCAGCCGCGAACCACGGGAGCGTGTCCCACGGGATTCCCGACGACCACGCCTCTTGCAACGGCAGCAGCCATTTGGTCCACCGTTTGTCGAGGGGTTCATCCGAAGGCGGGTTCATGATGAATTCCAGTGAAACAATCTGCGACCAACGGTCCGCAAATGAAGTCTGCGTCGCGCCGTCGGCAATCGCAAAACGACGGCCCTCGCTGGAACTGGAAACCGCGTCCTCGTATTCCTCGGCGCTGTTGCCGAGTTTTGAAACTCCGAAAGTTAGGACGTCGGGTTCCATGCGGCGCGGCTATTTGAGCTGGCTCGAACGCGTCCCGAGATCGAGAAACCGGATGAGCTCCGTCAGATCGGCATTGAAGGCGAACCCGCGCGATTCGGGCTCCAGATTCAACCCCTCGGCGCGGGCCTGTTCCGCGAGGTTTTCAGGAAGCGGACTCGACACGTCGAACAACGTGCGCGCGAACTCGTCGGGCAGCTCCTTTTTCTCGGCCGGAAACGCGACCGGTTCGCTGCCGTTCTCCGAGATGTGGCAGTTGAAGAGCAGCACTTCGCCGTCGTCGGTTGCCAGCTGACGCAGGGAACCGGCCTGCGGTTCCGGACCGGTATCTGTCGCCGCGCCGTCCGAAATGTTGATCACGATCGGCGGGTATGAACTGCGATGTTCGCTCACCCACGGTTCCAACAACGTCCGCGCCCCGTCGAGAGCCTCGCCCATCGGCGTCAGCCCTTTCGCGGAAGGCTCGAACCAGATGGGAAATTTCACGAGATGCTCGGTGCGGTTGCCATCGCCGTTCTCGACCACCCGACGGCGTTCCTCAATGCGTGCGGGCGATTCCGCGATGTCGCTCAACGGCACGAGTCTACGACCCGCGAGCGGTCCGCTGAATGCCGGTGAAACTGTTTCCCCATAACCGATCACGGCGACTTCGTAAAAATTCCTGACGCCCTCACCGCGCGCGCATTTCACCACGAGGTTTTGCAGCAGCCGGTTGATCGCGTCGGCGACGCTGTCGCACTTGCGTTTGCCGTCGCTGCCCGCGATGGCATTCACCATCGATCCCGATTGATCGATCAGGAAGACAAAGCAACTCGGGTTCGCCCGGCTGATTTCCGCATTATAAGGCATAGATGTTCCAGATTGAGCCAGTGTCTGGAGGACCGGCGCACGACACGCAATTCAGGGGTTGGCTTAGCAGGTCGGTTGCCGGGACGGAAACGCGCACGTTGTCAGTACGAAAAACGGCCCGGATTTTCGTCCGGGCCGTCTCAATTCGATTGAAAGTGAACGGGAACTATTTTTGGCCGGGTGTACGGTTCGAGAGAACAGCGCGCGTCTGGTCGGCGCGGAATTTTTGGTAGGCCTTCTTGATCGCCGGATACTTGTTTCCAAGAATCGCGGCGGCGGTGAGCGCGGCGTTCTTCGCACCGGCTTTTCCAACCGCAAACGCTGCGACCGGAACACCCCCCGGCATTTGAACGATGGCCAGGAGCGCGTCCAGGCCGTCCATCATCCCGCCCTTCAGCGGCACGCCGAGAACGGGCAGGTCGGTCTTGGCCGAAATGACTCCGGGGAGATGGGCCGCCATTCCGGCCCCGGCGATGAATACTTCCACGCCGCGTTTGGGCGCGGCGGCGACGTATTCCATCAGCACATCGGTGGCGCGATGCGCGGAGATCACTTGGGCTTCGTTGGGGATGCCGAGCGCATCCAGCTGATCGCAGGAATTCTTCATGACTTCCCAATCTGACTGGCTGCCCATCAGGACAGCCACCAACGGTTTCTTTGAACTGGCCATAGGCGGCGGAGAATATGGAGGCGGTTTGCGCCCGTCTAGTCAGATGTGTTGTTCTCAAAGCGGTCGCAACTCGGTCCGGATTCCTTTACGGCAATTTTGGCAACTTTGGCTCGCTCATCGGGATGGGCTCCGGCAGAAATAGCACGCTCAACCGAGGCATCACCATGTAACCCAAAACAACAAACAATTTTGCGATAGCTCTGGCTATCCGTCTCTTCCGGAAACGACCAATTCCAAACACCGAGATCAGCCAGGCGCGCGCCCATCGGCGCGGCCTGTACGCTTTCGGTGTGGGCGCTTGGTCGTGCCTCGAGAGAAAGTGCGCGGGTTCGCGCCCTTTCTTTTCTTTCTGGGAGGAGTTTGAATTTGATCCGGAAAATCTCCGGACCAAGACAGAAACCAAAAAACAACCAAAAAGAACCCATGAAAACCAAACCATGTCGGTTCCCTCAAGCTTGTATCTGAGGGCAGTAAACTCGCTCAAGATTCACGTCGTGCTGCTGGCCGTTCTGGCGGCGGGCATTGCCAGCGTTCCCGCCCAGGACGGGCCGCCCATTCCGAACCTTCCGCCGTACGTGCCTCCGCACGAGCCGACGCCCGAGGAACTGGCCGCTCAGCGAAAGGCGCAGGAGGAAGTCTGGCGAAGGAACCGCGAGATCTTCGCCCCCTACCTGCACAGCGCTCCGGCACCCGGGCCGGAAGATCTGGCGTTGAAACAACGGCTCGTGTCCGCCGAGCTGGCCGAGCGCCAACGGAAGACCGAGGATAATGCGCTCCGTGACCGGAAGCTGAAAGCATGGGCGGCGGAAACAAGGAAGGCAAACGCCGAAGAAAAGGAAACTGTCCGTCGCATGGTGCCGAAGGAAATTCTTGATTTCTACGCGAGCGCCGGACTGCGAGTGGTCTTTCGCGACGGGCAGCTCGGTGTGGTGGGGCCGCTGAACATCAACGCGGCCAAATCCATCGGCACCTGGAAGGCGAAGACAAACGCTCCCGTCGGCTACCCGTTAAACGTGACGCCTCAATTGGTCGGCATGTGGGAGCCGAGCGTGCCGGGAACCAACCACGCTGAATTCAACAACGGCGGAATCGCCCGCTTGATTTACGTGGACGACACCGGCTCCAGCACAAACTTCCGGTATCATGCCACCGAAATGGCCGGAACCATCGCGGCGGCCGGTCTTTCCGCCAACGCCGAGGGAATGGCGAACACGGCGGTTGTGCTGGCAAGTGACGAAGATAGCGATACCGATGAAATGGCCGATGCAAGCGTTGATTTCGGATTGCGCCTCTCCAACCATTCGTATGGAACGGGACCGGGCTGGAGTGTGCTCGACGGTGTCACCAAGGTTTGGAATGGCGAGCCCGATGAGTTTTACGATCCGCGCTTCGGTTCCTATGGAGAGTTCG